>Ga0102832_1000146_pt1 | contig 183877 bp, 160 predicted proteins | sample EBPBio282013_DNA_FD_88942 | JGI IMG/M metagenome (GOLD analysis project Ga0102832, IMG submission 88942) | Wastewater treatment Type I Accumulibacter community from EBPR Bioreactor in Madison, WI, USA - Reactor 2_5/28/2013_ DNA (Illumina Assembly) | ecosystem: Engineered > Bioreactor > EBPR >... | reverse complement strand
GAGACGGAACTGAAGCCTGAAGAACTCCAATTCTGTTTCAGCACAGGGGCATTCTCATGTTCCGACGCGCCGGATCACCACACCGCGCCAAGTCGATCGGTGGATCGAGGCTTAGGGGGTCGGCGTGGAGCCGGGCGCGAGCACCGAGCCGCCATAGGTCGGCTGGTAGGGGTTCAGCCCGCGCTGGATCGCCAGCCAGTTGTTGTAGTCGCGCACGGTGCCGAAGGGCTCGATCTCCTGTTCGCGAATCTGCGCCTCCAGCTTGGCGATCTTGGCCTCGGCCTCCTTGACCGCGACTTGCGCCTCGGCCGCCTTCTTGGCCGCCTCCGCGTCCGCCACCGCCTTGGCCTGCTGCGTCTCGGCGTCCGCAACCGCCTTGGCCTTTGCCGCTGCTGCCTGCGCCTTTGCGGCCTCTTCGTCGCCGAGCGCCTGCACCAGCGTCTCGGCCGGCTGCGGCTGCTGGATCAGCGCGGAGAAGCCCTTGAAGAACTCATCCTCGCCCGGCATCTTCTGCTGAATCAGCGCGGCGAGCTGCTCGTTGACGGCGCGGTTCATCTCGTCCTTGATCGTGGGGTCGGCATACAGCTCCTTCCACGTGTACTTCTTCGCCACCCGGTCCAGCGTCGCGTCGAGAGCCGGCCCGAAGTAGAGGTCGAGCATGGTCTGCCAACCGCGCGGCGTCTCACTCCACTCGTCAGAGCCGGTGTAGTACGCCCCATAGCGGTTGCCGATCGCGTCGTGGAAGCGGGTCAGCACCTCGCAGTCGACATTAAGCGTGAACTCAACCGACCCCGGCACGTCCAGCGGCTGGTAGTCCTTCGAGACCACCGAGAACGGCCCGTGGTCCGCGCCCTCGCCGCCGGTGAAGTTGTAAGTCCGCTGCGAAGCCGGATACCAGTAGTACTTGTCGCCCGGCCGCCGGATCTCGCGGGAGTTCGCGGCGACACAGCCCTTGGAGTTCGGCGCCTCGATGATGCCGCCGCCCTTGTGCACGGCCACCTCATCGGCCGGCGAGGCGACCGTGCGCACGACATTGAGCAAGGTGATGACGATCGCGGCGAGCACGCCGATGACCACCACACTCTTGAGCGCACCCGTGAACTTGCCCCCAAGGGCGCCGCCGAGGCGCGTGCTGGTGCCGGGCGTGGTCACGGGGCTGATATTCGGCTTGGCCATCGGCCAGGTCTCCTTCTCGGGCAGGCTGTTGCGGAGGACGTATGCCGTTGGCTGGCCCGGCGCCCCCCGCGTCGGTTGGTGCTGCGACGCAGTCTGCCAGCCGCCGGTTCCCTCGCCGCTCCTGCGGGTCGCCGATCTGCGGGCGAGAGCCCGCACGATCACCACCTAAAGTCAGCGGGTATGCCGTCCGAACCGCCAGTCTCTCGCCAGAACCTGATCATCGGGCGCGCCGTGGCGATCCTCATGGTCGCTTTCGCGCTCGGCATCGTCGCCATCCTCGCGCTGCGCCTGACCGCCTGGCGCGGGGTGAGCAAGACCGTCCCCGCAGACACCGGACTGGCCGAACAGTGCGCTGATCTCGACGCCACGACCCTCGCCGCGGCCCGCCGCACCACCATCGCAGCAGCCGACGGCTTCACTCTGGGCGCCGCCGAAACCGGTTCTGCGACAGCGAAAACCGTTGTCATCTTGCGCCACGGCGCCACGCAAACCATCTGCGATTGGCTGCCCTGGGCGGCCCAGACCAGCACCGACACCGGCGCTCGCGTGCTCCTCTTCGACCGCCGCGGCCGGGGCTCCTCGCCGGGCACCCCCAGCCTGACCAAGGAGCCGGCCGATCTGGTCGCCGCGGCGACCAAGGAACGCGCCGCCGGGGCGAGCGAGGTTGTGCTCGTCGCCTCCTCGATGGGCAATTCCGTCGTGTATGCCGCCCTCCCGGACCTCAGCCCGCAGCCGTGCGCGGTCGTCTCGATCTCCCCGGTCCTGCTCTCTGGGGACAGCACGGGTGAGGTGCGCGGCGACGCTCTGAAGAAGGTCGTGCCCAACACCTGGGTCGCCTGGGAGACCAAGAATCCGCCGATCGTCCGCGATGCAAATGCGGTTATCGATGCGGTGGACGCGGCCGGCGGCGAGGCGCAGACCCTCGACGTCGAGACCGCCGATCACTCCCGACAGCTGCTGAGCAAGCACCCCGAGGTCGCCACCTTCGTCCGCGACGGCATCGCCTCCTGCCATTGAGCGCCGTGGATGGGGGATGCTGACCCCATGGACCCGGCCAGCGACCTACCAGACCCAGCTGCCCTCGCCGCCACTCTGCGCGACACCGGCTATGTCGTCGACGACGAGTTGGCCACGATCGGCTGGCTCGGCTTGCGCCTAGGCCGGCCTCTGCTGCTCGAAGGCGAACCCGGGACCGGCAAGACAGCGCTCGCGGAGGCACTCGCGGAGGGCCTCGGCATACCCCTGGTCCGGCTGCAGTGCTATGAGGGGATCGACGCGAGCCAGGCGCTCTACGACTGGGATTTCCCCCGGCAGATCCTGCACCTGCGTGCGGTGGAATCCGTTGGGGGACATGGTGATCTGGCCGACGTCGAGGCGGGACTCTTCGATGACCGCTTCCTTGTCCGCCGACCGATTCTGCAGGCGCTCACCCAAGCGCCGTGCGTTCTGCTCATCGACGAGATCGACCGGGCGGATGACGAATTCGAGGCCTTCCTGTTGGAGGTGTTGAGCACCTGGCAGGTCAGCATTCCCGAGCTCGGCACCATCACCGCGCAGACGCCCCCGATAGCGGTCCTCACCTCCAATCGCACCCGCGAACTGCACGACGCGCTCAAGCGCCGCTGTCTTTATCACTGGATCGATCATCCGTCACTGGAACGTGAGCTCGCGATCGTCCGCAGCCGAGCACCCGAAGTCTCTGCCGACCTCGCGGACCAGCTCGTTCGCACCGTCCACGCGGTCCGGCAGGAGCCCGGTCTCATCAAGCCGCCCGGTGTTGCCGAGACCCTCGATTGGGCGCGAGCGCTGCGTGAACTCGGCGGCCGCCTCGACCTCGAAACCGCTGCTGCCACACTGGGAGTCGCCGTCAAGCACCGCGAGGACGCCCAGAAAGTTCGCGCCGCCCTGGATCGGATCCTGGCGCGATGACCACACCCGTAGTGAACCCCCCGGATGCCATCTTGCTCGCCTTTGCGCGGGCGGTGCGGGCGGCCGGCGTGCGGGTCACGGCTGATCGCGAACGCGGCTATCTCGAGGCCGTCCGCGCCCTTGACATCACGGATCCGTGGGCGGTGCTCGTCGCCGGCCGGGCGACGCTCTGCGCCTCGCAGGACGACCTCGCCCGCCACGATCAGGTGTATGAAGCGTGGTTCGGCGGCGAGCTCGCTCGCCTGCTCCCCGCCCCGCCGCCAGTGCACAACCAGCCCTATGCGGAAATCGAGAAGGATGCCGATCCAGCGGCCGACGATAGCGACCAAGACGATCTCGTCACCGCCATGGCCAGTGCCACCGAAGTCCTGCGCCACCGCGATATCGCCCGCCTCAGCCAACGCGAACGGAACGCGCTGGCAAGGCTTTTCGCTGCCATACCCGTCCATGCGCCGACGCGGACGTCGCCGCGGCTGAGTGCCGCGCGACGCGGCCGCATCGACGCGCGCGCCACCCTGCGAGAGCAGGTGCGGCGGCTCGGTGAGCCGGGCCCGATTCGACACCGTCGCCGCACCGACCGACCGCGGCGAGTGATCCTGCTGATCGATGTCAGCGGGTCGATGAGCGCGTATGCCGATGCCTTCCTCCGCCTGGCCCACCGCTTCGTCCAGGCGGGGGGACCGGTGGAGGTGTTCACGATCGGCACGCGGCTGACGCACATCACGCGGGCCCTCACGGTGCGCGATCCGGACCGCGCACTCATCGCCGCGGGCGAGGTGGTGCCCGACTGGTCCGGGGGGACCCGGCTTGGCGAGGGCCTGGCGGCCTTCCTGCGGGCGTGGGGCCGACGCGGACCGGTGCGCGGGGCGGTCGTTGTCATCGTCAGCGATGGCTGGGAACGCGACCAACCGGAGGCATTGGGCGAACAGGTGCGGCAATTGCGCACGCTGGCGCATCGCGTCATCTGGGTCAATCCCCATCGTGGCAAGGACGGCTATGCGCCGGTCCAGCAGGGCATGGCCGCTGCCCTTCCGCACTGCGACGACTTCCTCGCCGGGCATTCGCTGGCGACTTTCCACGAGCTGAGCGAGGTGATCGGCAGTGCGTGACATCCTGGACGAACTGCATACGCGATGGGCAGCGGGGGAGAGCGTCGCCCTGGCGACGGTCGTCGCGACCTTCCAATCGGCTCCGCGCGAACCCGGCGCCGCGATGATGGTTGCGACCGATGGCAGCGTCGTCGGGTCGGTCTCCGGCGGCTGCGTCGAAGGCGCGGTCTACGAACTCGGTCAGGAGGTCATCGCGTCCAAAACCCCTGTGCTGCAACGGTATGGCGTCAGCGATGATGACGCATTCACCGTCGGGTTGACCTGTGGCGGCATTCTCGATGTCTTCGTCGAGGAAGTGTCTCGCGAGAGCTTCCCCGGACTCAGTGCGGTCGTCGAGGCGATCGAGGCGGAACGGCCGATCGCCGTCGCGACCGTCGTCGCGCACCCCGACCCCACGCACATCGGGCAGCGGGTCATCATCGAACCGGGGGACGAACGGCATACGGATCTGTGGTCGGCGCGCTCCTCGGACGCGGTTTTCGAGGACGCGCTCGGCCTGCTCGCGGCGGGTCGCAGCGACACCCTCGAGTACGGCCCGGACGGCGAGCGGCGCGGCGAAGGCATGCGGGTCTTCGTCAACTCCTTCGCCCCCAAGCCGCGGATGTTCGTGTTCGGCGCCATCGACTTCGCCGCCGCCGTCGCGAAGGTCGGCTCCTTCCTCGGCTACCGCGTGACCGTCTGCGATGCCCGCCCGGTCTTCGCCACGCACAGCCGCTTCCCGGCGGCCGACGAGGTCGTCGTGCAGTGGCCACACCGCTATCTCGTCGACCAGGTCGCCGCCGGAGCCGTCGATCAGCGCAGTGTCATCTGCGTGCTGACGCACGACCCCAAGTTCGATGTGCCCGTCCTGGAGGTCGCGCTTCGCCTAGAGGTGGCGTATGTCGGGGCGATGGGTTCCCGGCGCACTCACGACGATCGCCGTGCCCGGCTGCTGGAGGCCGGCCTGAGCGAGGAGGAGTTCGCGCGGCTCTCCAGCCCGATCGGGCTCGATCTGGGCGCTCGAACCCCTGAGGAGACGGCGGTGAGCATCGCCGCCGAAATCATTGCCCTGCGTTGGGGCGGCGCCGGCGAGCGGCTGCGCGCCACGGACGGCCCGATCCACCGATAGCCGGACCAACACCGCGCCCTGTGATGCACGCCACTAGTCTGGAACAGACCGCCGCAATTCACCCCGAGAGGCCGCCTGGATGTTCTCGAGAATCGCCATCGTCAACCGCGGTGAGGCCGCAATGCGCCTCATCCACGCCGTGCGTGACCTCAACGCCGAATCGCCGGATGGCCACCAGATCCAGGTGATCGCCCTGCACGTCGACGGCGAGAAGGCCGCGATGTTCGTGCGCGAGAGCGATATCGCCTACAACCTCGGCCCCGCGAGCGAGCGGCCCTATCTGAACTACGACCTGCTCGAAAAGGCGCTGCAAGAAACCGGCGCCGATGCCGCCTGGGTCGGCTGGGGCTTCGTCGCCGAGGATCCCAAGTTCGCGGAGCTCTGCGCCCGGATCGGCGTCACCTTCATCGGGCCGAGCCCGGAGGCCATGCGCAAACTCGGCGACAAGATCGGCAGCAAGCTGATCGCCGAGGAGGTCGGCGTGCCCGTCGCGCCGTGGAGCCGCGGCGGCGTCGACACCCTCGAGGAAGCGCAAGCCAGCGCAGCCGAGATCGGCTATCCCCTCATGCTCAAGGCCACCGCGGGGGGCGGCGGCCGCGGCATCCGCAAGGTGAACTCCGATGAGGAGTTGGCCGCGGCGTACCAACTGACCCGCGACGAGGCGCAGCGCGCCTTTGGCTCCGGCGTGGTCTTCCTGGAGAAGCTCGTCACTGGCGCTCGGCATGTCGAGGTGCAGGTCATCGCCGACGGGCAGGGCAGCGCCTGGGCGATCGGCGTGCGCGACTGCTCGGTCCAGCGGCGCAACCAGAAGGTCATCGAGGAGTCTGCTTCCGTCGTCATGACGCCGGAGCAGGCGACTGTCTTGAAGGAGAGCGCCGAGCGGCTCGCCATCGCCGTGGGGTATGCCGGAGCGGGCACCGTCGAGTTCCTCTTCCAGCCCGATGACGGCACCTTCGCCTTCCTCGAGGTCAACACCCGGCTACAGGTCGAACACCCCATCACCGAAGTCACGACCGACACCGATCTGGTCAAGCTGCAGATCAAGATCGCCGGCGGCGAGCGTCTGACCGGGGACAAGCCGGCCGAGAAGGGCCATGCCGTCGAGGCGCGCCTGAACGCCGAGGACCCCGACCGGGACTTCGCCCCCGCGCCGGGTCGCATCGCCCTGCTCGACTTCCCCAATGGTCCCGGCATCCGCGTGGACACTGGTGTGGGAGAAGGGGATTCGATCCCTGCCGACTTCGACTCGATGATTGCCAAGATCATCGCCTATGGCCGTGACCGCGACGAGGCGCTGGCCCGGCTGCGCCGCGCCATGCGCGAAACGACCGTCGTCATCGACGGTGGCGCGACCAACAAGAGTTTTGTTCTCGATCTGCTGGACCAGCCCGCCGTCATCGATGGCAGCGCCGACACCGGCTGGATCGACCGGACCCGCGGCGAGGGTGGCCTGGTCAGCGAAGCGCATTCCGCGATTGCGTTGATCGCCGCCGGCATCGAGGCGTATGAGGACGAGGAGGCCATCGAGCGCGCCCGCCTGCTGGAGACCGCGCACGGCGGCAGGCCGCAGGTGCAGCACGCCGTCGGCACACCCGTCGAACTCAAGCTGCGCGGCGCCTCCTACAAGGTCACCACCTATCGCCTCAGCCCGACCCGCTTCCGCAGCGTCATCGACGCGGGCGGCGAACTGCATACGGCCGAGGTCGGCCTAAATCGGTTGGGGGAGTATGTCGCTCGCCTCGCCATCGGCGAGCGCACCTACCGTGTCATCACCGCGACGCACGGCCCGGTGCACATGATCGAGGTCGACGGCGTCGCGCACCGGGTCAGTCGCGACGAGGGTGGTGTCATTCGCTCGCAGGCTCCGGCGTTGGTCGTCGCAACGCCGGTCTCGGTCGGCGACGAGGTGGCCGCCGGCGCGCCGGTTCTGGTGCTGGAGTCGATGAAGATGGAGACGGTTGTGCCCGCTCCCTTCGCCGGGCGGGTCAAGGAACTCCTCGTCAAGGCCGGCACGCAAGTCGAGACCGGCGCGCCGCTGGCGCGTTTGGAACCGGTCAGCGATAACGACGCGGAGGAGGCCGCTCCCAGCGCCACCGCCGTTCTCGACCTGCCCCGGGCTGCAGCGACCGATCACCGAGCCGCCGCGGCCGCAGGCCGCGAACTCCTTGACGGCATGCTCAAGGGCTATGACGTTGAGGGGCCCGCGGCAGATAGCGCCCTGCGCGACTACCTCGCGGCGCGTGAACAGCTGGTGTCCGAAGGAGATTCGCAGGTCGGGCAGGAGCTCGAACTGCTCGCCACGTTTGCCGACTTCGCCGAGTTGAGCCGCAACCGACCGGCCGATGAGGACGTGCACGACGACACCCGGGTGCACTCGCCGCGCGAGCACTTCCAGACCTTCCTTCGCAGCCTCGACCCGGAGCGAGGTGGCCTCCCGCAGCAATTCCGCGACCGACTGCAGCGAGTGCTGCGGCACTATGGCGTCGACGGCTTGGATCGCACACCGGAGTTGGAGCGTGCGATCTTCCGTGTCTTCCTCGCCGGCCAACGCTCCGCGCCGGAGACCCGGATGGCGACGGCACTGCTGCAGAAGTGGATCACCGAGCCGGTCCCCTCCGCCGAACTCGCCGAGCCAGTCCGCGCTGTCCTGGACCGGCTGGTCCTGGCGACCCAGCTTCGCTTCCCCATCGTCGGCGACCTCGCGCGCAGCGTGCGGTTCCGGTGGTTCGACCAGCCGGCCGTCAACGCCGAGCGATCCGCAGTGCTCGCCGAGGTTGGACCCGAAATCCACGCCCTCGACAATGTGCCGGAGGGTCCCGAACGCACGGCGCGCTTGGAGGCCCTGGCCGACATCCCTGAGCGCATCGTCTCCTTCCTCGGCGCGCGACTCATCGACGGTGTCCCCACATCCGAGCCGATGCTGTCGGTGCTCGTGCGTCGCCACTATCGCGAGTACGAACTCACGGGACTGCGCGAGTATCACGTCGAATCAAGGCCTTTCGCGAGCGCGGACTATGCCCTCGACGGCCGTCCGACCCACCTGATCTCCACCCTTGGACAGTTGTCGGAGCTGGTGCCGGATGGCGCTCTGACCCGCGCGCTGACGGCAGAGGTCGAGGCGGTCGATGGTGACCGCGAACGCGTCGTCGATATCTACGTCCTCGCGCCCGACCTGCCGAGCGACCCCGACGCGGCCTCTGCGGCGGTCGCCGCGCAGCTCGCGCAATTGCCCTTCGTGCACCGCCTGCGTCGGATCGCCGTCGGTCTCGTGCGCGACGCAGCGACCGAAGTCGGCTATGTCACGCTCCGCCCGCAGGAGGATGGCACGCTGATTGAGGACCTCCCCGTCCGCGATGTGCACCCGATGGTCGGGCGTCGCCTGAACCTCTGGCGCCTGCGCGATTTCACCCTCACGCGGCTCGAAGCGCCCCAGGATGTCGTTCTGCTGCACTGCGTCGGCCGGGAGAATCCCGACGACCAACGCCTCGTCGCCATGGCCCAGGTGCGCCAGTCGGCCGTGGCCCGCGACGAGTCGGGACGGGTCACCGGACTGCCCCATGTTGAACGTGCCCTGGCGCAATGCCTGGAAGCCATCCGGCGTGCCCGCGCGACGCTGTCGACCCGCTCGAACCGTCTCGACATGAACCACGTCTGGGTCCACATCTGGCCGCCGGTTGACGCAGACCTAGACCAACTCACCTCTCTCCAAAGCAAACTCGCGCCGATGACAGCGGGTGCCGGCATCGAAGAGGTGCGCGTCGAAGGGCGCATCGCCGCGGCCGGCGCACGCACCGTCCCGATCGTTGCGCGCTTCAGCTACCAGCCGGGCTCGGGCGTTGTCTTCTCCGTCGAGCCGCCCGCAACCGAGAGGGTCGCCCCCCTCGACGCGTATGCCGAGAAGGTCGTCCGCGCCCGCCGCCGCGGGACGATCTACCCCTACGAACTGCATACTTTCATCGCGGGCGACGGCGGGACCGTCACCGAATACGACCTCGACGACTCCGGCACCCTCGTGCCAGTCGACCGGCCCTACGGCCAGAACAAGGCCGGGATCATCGCGGCCGTCGTCTCCACCCCGACGGCCCTGCATCCTGAGGGCATCTCCCGCGTGCTGCTCTGCGGCGATCCGCTGCGCTCCCTCGGCTCCATCGCCGAAGCCGAGTGCGCCCGCATCATGGCCGGCATCGACCTAGCCGAAGAGATGGGCGTCCCGGTCGAGTGGTTCGCGCTGTCGGCAGGCGCCCGCATCGCCATGGACTCCGGCACCGAGAATATGGACTGGATTGCCAAGGCGCTGAAGCGAATTGTCGAGTTCACCCAGGATGGCGGCGAGATCAATATCGTCGTCGCGGGCATCAATGTCGGCGCCCAGCCCTATTGGAATGCCGAAGCGACGATGCTCATGCACACCAAGGGCATCCTCATCATGACGCCGGACAGCGCCATGGTGCTGACCGGCAAGCAATCCCTCGACTTCTCCGGCGGCGTCAGCGCCGAGGACAACTTCGGCATCGGCGGCTATGACCGCGTCATGGGCCCCAACGGGCAGGCGCAATATTGGGCGCGCGACGTGGCCGGCGCCCTTGACGTGCTGCTGGCGCACTATGACGCAAGCTATATCGCTGCAGGAGAGGCCGGTCCGCGGCACGCGAAGACGCAGGACCCGGTCGACCGGGATGTCACGACATACCCCCACCAGCTCGCGGGCAGCGACTTCACGACCGTCGGGGATATCTGGTCCCCGGCCACCAATCCGGACCGCAAGAAGGCCTTCGACATCCGCACTGTCATGCGCGCGCTCGCCGATCAAGACCACGACCTTTTGGAGCGCTGGGCCGGGATGGCCGACGCCGAGACGGCGGTCGTCGCCGACACGCGCATCGGTGGCCACTCGGTCTGCCTCATCGGCATCGAGTCGAAATCCGTTCCGCGGCGGGGCTTCCCGCCCACCGACGGTCCCGACACCTACACCGCAGGCACGCTCTTCCCCCGGTCATCGAAGAAGGTTGCCCGTGCCATCAACGCCGCGTCCGGCAACCGGCCGCTGGTCGTCCTCGCCAACCTCTCCGGCTTCGACGGCTCGCCGGACTCCATGCGCAATCTGCAGCTGGAGTATGGCGCCGAGATCGGCCGGGCCATCGTCAACTTCGAGGGCCCAATCGTCTTCGTCGTCATCTCCCGCTATCACGGTGGCGCTTTCGTCGTCTTCTCCAAGGCGTTGAATCCGCGGATGACGGTGCTCGCGATCGAGGGCTCTTTTGCTTCGGTGATCGGCGGCGCCCCAGCCGCGGCGGTTGTCTTCAGCCGGGATGTCGACGCGCGCACCAGCGCCGACCCGCGCGTGGCGGATCTCGAGGCCAAGCTCGCCTCGGCAAGCGACGCCGAGCGCAGCGTGATCGCCAACGAGTTGGCCGATGTCCGCTCCACGGTGCGTGCCGAAATGGTCGGCACCGTTGCGGCTGAGTTCGACGGCGTCCACAACATCCACCGTGCGGTGGACGTCGGCTCGGTCGATGAAGTCATCGCGCCAGAGTCCTTGCGCCCCCGGATCATCACCGCGCTCGACGCTGGCTAGGCAATTCCACGCAACCCCCCAACCATCCGCCTGGTGACGGCGTCAGGAGGGACGGGAGGCACAGCCACCCCTCGGGCGCGGCGACCACCGTGGCCGAGCCGCACGCAGGAGGGGTTTGTTGTCGTGTCTGATCGTCGTCACTCCATCGTGGCCATGCTCGTCGCCGTGCCCATGCTCGCCACGGCTGCTCCAGCCCTCGCCGGGGCCACAACCCGGGCCACCACCGCTCCGCCTCCCGGCGCCAGTCTCGGCGCACCGGCCGCTCCGGACCAGGTGAGCGGTGTGGCTATCCCGGTGGCGGGGTTCACGGCGGGGCGGCGCGATCCTCTTTGCCGCCGATCAAGGGCAACGCGTGGTCTGGCTCAGTGGAGCGCAGGGCAGCATTGACCTCGTCGTCAGGGACACCCCGGCCGGCCCCTGCACCAGCTGATGCGCTAGGTGCGACCTGGGACCTCGCGGTCCGAGGCGATCAGGCCGTAGATCCACGAGTCGGAGACGTCGCCGTCGACGATGCAGTTCTCGCGCAGGGTGCCCTCGCGGGTGAAACCGAGCTTCTCCAAGACCCGCGCGGATGGCGGATTCCGGGTGTCAACCTCGGTCTGCAGACGGTTGAGGTCGAGGTTCTGGTAGGCCCAGTCCACGACGGCCGCCATCGCCTCGGTGGCATACCCGTGCCCCCACGCGTGGCGAGACAGGACATAGGTGACGGTCGCGAGGCGGAAGTCCTCGTCATACCCACCGACGGCGCACCAGCCGAGGAAGGCCTCGTCGTCGGCGCGCTCGATCGTCAGGCGCACACCCGACCCGTCGTCGGCCATCGACGCACTGCGCTGGGCGAAGCGCTCGGCCTGGCCGAGCTCTTGCCACGGAGGCGAATCCCAGAACCGCATCACCTCCACGTCGCTCATCAGCGCCAGGAGGGGCTCGGCATCGCGCGCCTCCACCGGCCGCAAGTGCAGCCGGTGGGTATGCAGTGTGGGGGTGACCAAGGGCATGGCGCCATCCTGCCCCAGCCACCCGGCATACCTCGGTGCGGCAACCCTTGTCAGACCCCGCCCCGGTGGGCAAGGATCGGGGGACGCACTCGGCGGGACGAAGGAGTTTTCCGAATGACGCGCATCACGGTGACCGTGGACGGCGACAGGTATACCGACGACATCGAGCCACGGATGCTGCTGGTGCAGTATCTGCGCGAGAGTCTCGGCAAGGTCGGGACGGTGATCGGCTGCGACACCAGCAACTGCGGCGCGTGCACGGTCCACCTCGACGGCCGCAGCGTCAAATCGTGCAATGTCCTTGCGGTGCAAGCCGATGGCCGCGACGTGACCACCATCGAGGGCCTCGCGCAGGACGGTGAGTTGCACCCGATGCAGCGCGCCTTCCACGAAAACCACGCGCTCCAGTGCGGCTTCTGCACCCCGGGGATGATCATGCAGGGCATCGACATCCTCATCGATCATCCGGAACCTACGGAGGAGCAGATCCGGCACGGGCTCGAGGGCAATCTGTGCCGTTGCACCGGCTACCACAACATCGTCAAGGCGGTCGCGGCCGCCGCGAAGGCGCCCAATGCGGCAGCCCTTTCCAGCAGTGCGGCAGGTGCCTGAGATGACCACTGTCGACGACCGCCCCAGTGCCGAGATCGGCAATCGCCGTCTGCGCAAGGAGGACCAGCGCCTCATCACCGGCCGCACCAAGTGGACCGACAACATCACGTTGCCCGGCATGGTGCACCTCGCCATGGTGCGCAGCCCCTTTGCCCACGCGCGGATCACCAGCATCGACACCAGCGCCGCCAAAGAGGCCGCGAATGTCATCGCGGTCTACACCGCCGCGGACTTCCCGGACGGTATGGGGGCGTGCGCGAACGCTTGGCCGATCACGCCCGAGCAGGTCACCCCAGACCACCTGCCGATGGTCGGGGAGCGGGTCGCCTGCGCCGGCGAGATCGTCGCCGTCGTCGTGGCCCGCACCGCCGCGCAAGCGCGCGATGCGGCCGAGTTGGTTGATGTCGACTATGACGTGCTGCCCGCCGTCCTCGACGGCCTGGAGGCGATGAAGGACGAGGTGCTCGCGCACCCGGACAAGGGCACCAACAAGAGCGCCTTCTGGAAGCTCGACTCGGCCGAGGCCGGCACGGGCGGCAATGTCGAGGAGGCGATCGCGGCCGCGCGCGAGGACGGCATCGTCATCAAGCGCGAGTACCGCCAGCAGCGCCTCATCCCGGCATTCATGGAGCCGCGATCCACCGTCGTCGACCCGACGGGTGAGCAGGTGACCATGTGGACCGCGACGCAGATCCCGCACATCCTGCGCTTCCTCATCGCGGCGACCACGGGTATGCCGGAGAGCAAGATCCGCGTCATCGCCCCCGATGTGGGTGGCGGCTTCGGCGGCAAGTTGCAAACGACGCCCGAGGAGTTCATCACCCTCGCGGTGGCGCGGCGCCTGGGCAAGCCCGCGAAATACACCGAAACCCGTTCTGAGTCACTGGTTTCCGCGCACCACGGCCGCGACCAGTACCAAAAGCTCACGCTGTCGGCGACCAAGGACGGCACCGTCACGGGGCTGAAGGTGGAGCTGGTTGCCAACCTCGGCGCGTACGTCGCGATCGTCGGCGGCGGCGTGCCCGTGCTCGGCGCCTGGATGTTCAACGCGATCTACAAGTTCCCGGCATACCAATTCAATTGTCAGACCGTCCTGACGAACACCGCCTGGGTGGATGCCTATCGCGGCGCCGGCCGCCCCGAGGCGACCTTCGGCATCGAACGGATCATGGACGAGCTCGCGGCCGAGGTCGGCGTCGACCCGCTGGCGATCCGGGAGAAGAACTGGATCAAGCATGAGGAGTTCCCGTTCACCTCGGTCGCCGGCATGACCTACGACTCGGGCAACTACGAAGCCGCCACCGCGCGCGCCAAAGAGTTGTTCGGATATGACGAGCTGCGGGCCGAGCAGGCCGCCCGCCGCGAATCCGGTGACCCCGTCCAGCTCGGGATCGGCGTCTCGACCTTCACCGAGATGTGCGGTCTGGCGCCCTCGCGGGTGCTGGGGTCGCTGTCCTATGGCGCCGGTGGCTGGGAGAGCGCGTCGATCCGGATGCTGCCAACCGGCAAGGTCGAGGTCATCACCGGCACCAGCCCGCACGGCCAGGGCCACGAGACGGCGTGGAGCCAGATCGTCGCCGACCGGCTTGGCGTGCCATTCGAGGATGTCGAGGTGCTGCACGGCGACACCCAGGTCGCCTACAAGGGTCTGGACACCTATGGCTCACGCAGCCTTGTCGTCGGTGGTGAGGCCGTCGTCCGTGCCGCGGACAAGGTGATCGAGAAGGCCAAGGCTTTCGCCGCGCATCTGCTCGAAGCCAATGCCGACGACCTGGAGTTCAGCGGCGGCCGGTTCGGGGTCAAGGGCACCGATCAAGGCATCGGCATCACCGATATCGCGCTCGCGACCTTCGCCTCGCACAACTACCCCGAGGGCCTGGAGCCGGGCATCGACGCGGACGCGACCTTCGACCCCGACGACTTCTCGTTCCCCCACGGCACGCACCTGTGCGCGATGGAGGTCGACACGGAGACCGGCCAGACGCGGATGCGCAAGTACGTCTGCGTCGACGACATCGGCAATGTCATCAACCCGCTCATCGTTGAGGGTCAGGTGCATGGCGGCCTGGTGCAGGGTATCGCGCAGGCACTCTGGGAGGAGGCGGTGTATGACGAGAACGGCACCCTGGTGACCGGTTCCTTCGTCGACTACACCCTCCCGACCGCAGCCGACACGATCTCCTTCGTCACCGAGAACACCACCTCGCCGTCGACGACAAACACCCTTGGCACCAAGGGCGTCGGCGAGGCTGGCACGATCGCCTCGACGCCGGCCGTCGTCAACTCCATTGTCGATGCGCTGCGACCGCTGGGCATCCACGACATCGTCATGCCGTGCACGCCGGAGCGGGTGTGGAAGGCGATCCAGTCGGCGGGTTCGCACGATGGTGAAACCACCACTGAGGCCCAGCCGCACTTCGACGAGGCCGCACCGAATAACGCCGATCCCGGCTCCACGGGAGAAGGGAACGCCCAGTGATCCCCGCAGCCTTCGACTATGCAGCCCCCGAGACGGTTGCGGATGCCCTTGCGGCCCTAGCCGATTCGGATGACGCCAAGGTGCTGGCCGGCGGGCAGTCGCTGTTGCCGATCCTGCGGATGCGCCTGAACGCCCCGGAGAAGATCGTCGACCTCGGCAAGATCGCCGAGCTGCGCGGGATCCGCGAGGACGGCGACGCAATCGTCATTGGCGCGATGACGGCCTATGCCGACATCCTCACCGACCCGCTCGTGGCCGAGCACGCAGCCCTGCTCAAGGCGGCCATCGAAACCGTCGCCGACCCGCAGATCCGCCACCGCGGCACGATCGGCGGCGCGCTCGTGCACGCCGACCCGGCCGGTGACGTCGGTGCCCCGGTGCTCGCCCTCGATGCCGAACTGGTCATCGCCGGACCGGGCGGTGAGCGCACGGTCGCGGCAGCGGACTTCTTCGAGGACCTGTTCACCACCGCCGTCGGCGAGGACGAACTGCTCACGGCGATCCGCATACCCAAGCACACCGGGTGGGGTGCGGCCTACGAGAAGTTCGTGCGGGTCGCGCACCAATGGTCGATCGTCGCGGTCGCGGCGACGGTGCGGATGGACGGCGACGCCATCGCCGAGGCACGTGTCGGGCTGACAAATATGGGCTCGACGCCGCTGCGCGCGACGGCAACCGAGGCGGCGCTCGCGGGGTCCGCGGGCACGGCCCAGGGCATCGCCCATGCCTGCGGGCTCGCCGCCGAGGGCACCAGTCCGCCGAGCGATCTCAATGGCGACGCGGACTACCGCCGTCACCTCGCGGGCGTGCTCACCCGGCGTGCCGTGCTCAGTGCGGTGGGACGCTGAGGTATGGAGCTCACCCACGATTTCGTCGTTCCCGCGCCTGTGGATCTCGCCTGGGCGACCTTCATGGATCTGGAACAGGTCGGCTCGTGCTTCCCCGGCGCGATGGTGGACTCCGTCACCGCGGACGGATTCACGGGCACGGTCAAGGTCAAGCTCGGCCCGATCGCGCTGGTCTACACCGGGGCGGGGCAGTTCATCGAGCGCGATGACGCGGCCCACCGAGCGGTCATCGAGGCCAAGGGCAAGGACAAGCGCGGCAATGGCACGGCCGGCGCCACCGTGACGATCCAGCTCGCGCCGGCCGATGGCGGCAGCCACACTCGCGTCGATGTCATGACCGATCTGGCGATCACCGGCAAGCCGGCGCAGTTCGGCCGGGGCGTCATGCAGGATGTCTCGGACAAACTGCTGAAGCAGTTCGTCGGCTGCATCGAGGGCCGCTTCGCCGCCGGTGCGGCGGACGCTGTGGCCGCGGAATCGGCTGCGCCGCAGGGCGGTTCGGGCGGTGAGGCACTCGCCCATGGTGTCCCGCTCCCGGTCTACCGTGCGGAGGTCGCCGACGACGAGGGCATGCCGCAGTCGCCGGCCGAGATCGCCGCCGACCTTGGCCAGCCCGCCGCAGCCGCCGCGCCTCGGCCCGCCGCCTCGACGCCGCGCCCGGCACCGGCCGCGGCCTCAGACGATGCGCTGGACCTCGGCGCCACCGTGCTGCCGGTCATCCTCAAGTCGTATGCGCCGCATCTGATCGCCGGCCTGGTCGGCCTCGTGATCGGCTGGAAGGTCGCCCGCCGCCTCCCCGGCTGATCAGTGCGCGCGGGCTAACCCATCCTCGCGTGAGTGAGAACAGGGCTATCACCCTGCTCTCACTCACGCGATGCGCCCTTCTGCACGCGCCAGCGTGCAGCTGGCCCGTCGACACGGGTGAATGGGCCATGAGAGCCCCCGTGATGCCGCGAATCGTGCCACCTCTGCCGCGGTAGCGCAGGGATCGCCGGCGACCTCGGGCCAGCCGAAGCGCAGCAGTGGCGTGCCCTTCACGACCAAGGCCAAGGCCGAGTCGAGCGTTCCCGGCCCTGCGGCGTGAATTACCGTGCTCTCCAGGCTCATTCGCGGCGGCCACGGCACCCACGAACGACCGGGGCCATCGGCATACCGCACGGTGCTGCCCGCGGGCGGCGTGATCCGGCGGGCCCGCGGGAGCAACAGGTCAATCGTGGAGGGCGCCGGCCCGGAGCCGTGGACGTAGAGAGAGCCCGCGGCCCCGAGCACCGCACCCTCGCCGGCCGCGATGAGTGCGGCGCTGGCTCGGGTGATCCAGTCGAGCGGTCCGTTGTGCGTGACATAGACGCGCTGGTGTGCACGCTGCCACTGTCCTGACTCCACGCGCCACCACACGGCCTCCGCAGTCAATCCTTCGGCGCGGCACTCCTCCAACGTTCGGATCGGCACTTCCTCCCGCGTGGGCAGACTGGGGCGCCGCTGCGACCACCGACCCGTCCCCGACATGCCGAGATCGTCCCGCTCTCACCGCGATCCGGCCACCCATCCGGTCGCGAACTGTGGACAACCGGCCCAACCGAGACCTCGCGTGAGTGAAAACAGGGCCATCACCCTGCTCCCACTCACGCGAGCCCGATAACTCTCAGCCGGAGCCGCCGATGTCGACCTCGTACGCAGAGTGGATCAGGTCGGAGCCGCGCTGGCGGTGCTGCATCAGGCGCGCCAGAACCGCCTCGATGGCGGCCCGGTGGCGGGCGGTGTCCAGGCCGGCTTCACCCGAATCGCGGTCGTCGAGAAGGCGATTCACTTCGTCCAGGAAGTAGCGGTGGTCGGCCAGTTGCGCGTCCACGGCGGAGGACAAGCGCGGCGCTGTGTCGACCAGATCGGCATACAGCCCGTCGGGCGCCTCGGTCAGGGCGACATGATCGCGCAGGTCGTGGGCGAGTTCGGTGAGCGAGGCGCGGACGCGGCGACGCCATACCTCCACCGGCTCGGGCGGGAGCGCGAGCGAATCCTCCAGCGCGCGGATCGCCTCCCCGAGCTCGGCGCGGTGCGCTCGGACTCGGTCCAGGTAGTCGGCGAAGCGTTGCTCCATGGCCCCTCCCAGGTCGATGCTCCCAGCCTGGCCTATTCGGATCGCCCGCGCGAGGGGTACGGGCACCCGATCTGGATCGACATAAGCTGGCCCGGCCCACCCCCAGCGCTATCCAAGGAGCAGTCATGCGCGTCGGCATCATCATCGGATCCATCCGTGACGGCAGCGTCGGCCCGGCCGTCGCCGAATGGGTGCTCGAGCAGGCCACCGCGCGAGGGGACGCCGACTACGACCTCATCAGCTTGCGCGCCTTTGATGTGCCGCTGCTGACCAGCGCCACGGTCCCGGGCGCCGCGAACAAGCAGTATGACGACGAGCGGGTCCGCGCTTGGAGCGCCGCCATCGATGCCTGCGATGCCTTCATCTTCGTGACGCCGGAGTACAACCACGGCGTCCCCGGCGCCCTGAAGAATGCCTTCGACAGCCTCGGCAACGAGTGGGCCGACAAGGCCGTGGGCTTTGTCTCCTATGGCGCCGAGTCCGGCGTGCGCGCCGTCGAGCACTGGCGTCAGATCGTCGCGAACTTCCGGATGTTCGGTGTGCGCCAACAGCTTTCGGTCGGCCGGTTCACCGAATTCGATGGCCCGGCTTTCACTCCCAACGAGCGCCGCGCAGGCGAGCTGGCCACGCTGCTCGACCAGCTGATCGGGGCGGCTACCAAGCTCGCCGGCTGACCGGCATACGCTGGCAGGGTGGCCACCACCGTCCTCGCCCCGGCCGCCGAAAACCGCGCCCATCGGCGTCGCGGGCCCGGTTGGGTCCCCAATCAGCACGGTGCCTGGGCGATGCTCGCGGCGCCGTTGTTGGTGGGGATCCTCGCCGCCGGCCCGCGCTGGGTGCACCTGCCGCTGACGGCCTTCTGGTTCGCCGGCTATTTCACCTTCTTCGCCACTGGTCTCTGGCTGAAGTCGCGTCGCAAGGCGCGCTATCTGCCCCCGGTCCGGACGTATGCCGCCCTGGCCGCCGCCCTCGGCGCCGTCACCCTGGTCATGGCGCCGGGCTTGCTGCGCTGGGTGCCGCTTTTCGTCGCCCCGCCTGCGATCGGGATGTACGCCTCGGCGACCCGCACCGAGCGCTCGCTGGTCAGCGGCCTCGCGACGGCGATCGGCTCTTGTTTGATGGCGGTGGTGGCGTATGACGCGGGCGGCGGCACCGATTGGCCGCGCATCTGGATCATCGCCGGCGTGCTCGCGGCCTACTTCGGCGGCACCGTCGTCTACGTGAAAACGATGATCCGCCAACGGGATTCGCGCCCGCACTACTTGCTATCCGTCGCCTGGCATGTCGTCGCCGCCCTCGCCATGCTGGCCGTCAGCACACCCCTGGTGGTCATCTTCATCGCCTTGGCGGCGCGCGCCGCGCTCCTGCCCGGCCACCCCCTCACACCCAAGACCGTGGGCATCCCCGAAATCTTTGCCACCCTGGCCGTCACGATCGGCGCGCTGCTCGCCTGACGCTCAGCGCTCGCGGTGAGCGGGCGGGCATACCATCGGCTCCATGGTCGATGTCGCCACGAGCCCCGCTGTCCTGCCCACCCTCGATATCGCGCGGACGCGCGAACTCGACAAAAAGCACGTCCTGCATTCTTGGTCGGCACAGAACGCCATCAACCCGGTGCCGATCACGGCGGCCGAGGGCGTGCGGATCACCGACGACACCGGCACGACCTATATCGACTTCACGAGCCAGTTGGTCAATGTCAATATCGGCTACCAGCACCCCAAGCTCGTCGCCGCGATCCAGGAGCAGGCCGGCCAGCTGACGACCGTTTCGCCGGCGATGGCCAATGACATGCGCAGCGAGGCCGCGCGTGCGATCGCCGAGATCGCACCGGATGGCATGAACATGGTCTTCTTCACCAATGGCGGCGCGGAGGCCAACGAGAACGCCATCCGGATGGCGCGACTGCATACGGGCCGGCACAAGGTGCTCGCGGCCTACCGCAGCTATCACGGCGCCACGCATGGCGCGATCACGCTGACAGGGGAGCCGCGCCGCTTCGGCTCCGAGCCGGGCCTGCCGGGGATCGTGCACTTCTTCGGCCCCTACCTCTATCGCAGCCCCTTCCACGCCACCACCGAGCAGGAAGAATCCGAGCGCGCGCTGCAACACCTGCGCGAGGTCATGCTCGCCGAGGGCTCCGACAAGATCGCCGCGATCATCCTCGAGACGGTCGTCGGCACCAATGGCATCCTCGTGCCGCCGGCGGGCTACCTCGAGGGTGTGCGCGCCCTGTGCGACGAGTTTGGCATTTTGCTCATCGCCGACGAGGTGATGGCCGGCTTCGCCCGCGCGGGCGAGTGGTTCGCGATCAACCACTGGGGCGTCGTGCCGGACCTGATCAGCTTCGCCAAGGGCGTCAATAGTGGGTATGTCCCACTGGGTGGCGTGATTTTGTCCGATGCGGTGGCAAGTTCCTTCATGGACACCCCCTATCCGGGTGGCCTCACCTATTCCGGGCACCCGCTCGCGTGCGCCTCGGCCGTCGCGTCCATCGCGATCATGCAGGAGGAAGGCATCGTCGAGCACGCCCGCGATCTCGGCGAGCGCGTCATCGGCCCAGCCCTGCGGGCCCTGGCCGACGACCACCCCAGCGTCGGCGAGGTCCGCGGCCTCGGCGTCTTCTGGGCGGTCGAACTCGTCACCGACCGCACCACGCGCGAGCCGCTGTCCGCCACCCAGATGGGTCAGGTGACGGCGGCGTGCAAGGCGGCCGGGATGTGGCCCTTCATCGCCGGCAATCGGGTGCACGTCGTGCCGCCCTGCGTGATCACCGAGGCGGACTTCGCCGAGGGTATGCAGGCCCTCAAGGCCGGCCTGGCCGTCGCGGACGGCTTCGTCACCGGCTGAGCCGGCTGGCCGGCATACTCCCTGGTTTGGGTCGCGGGTTTGGGTCGCAGCACGGGGCTCGTGTAATCTCTCCCAGGCGCCTCGCACGCGAGGGGCCAGGCCTCCTTAGCTCAGTCGGCAGAGCGTTTCCATGGTAAGGAAAAGGTCGTCGGTTCGATTCCGACAGGGGGCTCAGGTGCCGCCCGCATGCGGTGCGCGCCCTTGGCGGGGTAGCTCAGCTGGTTAGAGCGCACGACTCATAATCGTGAGGTCGCGGGATCGAGCCCCGCTCCCGCTACCACTGGTGATTTCAGCGGAATGGAATCGCCCGGTATCCTGTTGAGTCGGTGTCTGTGCGCCCCGGCGACACAGGCGAAGACCCCTCATCCGTTTCTCACAAAGCAGGTTGCTCCGTGGCTAAGAAGACTGCCGACATCCGCCCCAAGATCACCTTGGCGTGCACCGAGTGCAAGGAGCGCAACTACATCACCGAGAAGAACCGCCGCAACACCCCCGACCGGGTCGAGCTGGCGAAGTTCTGCCCGCGCTGCCGCAAGCACACCCCCCATCGCGAAACCCGCTGAGCTTTCCGCCTCAGCGACGCAAGCGCCCTCCGCCCAGTCGGGTAGGGGGCGCTTCGTCATACCCCTCAAGCCATAGGGTGTCGGTATGCCTGTGAACGAGGACTTTGTGGGGCGAGCCTTCGACCCCGTCGGCCCGTATGCCGTGGATGCCGCCATGATCGCCGACTTCGCCTCCGCGGTCGGCGCGAGCGATCCGGTGCACTTCGACGCTGACGCGGCGCGGGCGGCGGGCTACCGCGATGTCATCGCGCCGCCGACGATGGCGGTGCGCTTCGACCAGCTCGCCTCACGGGCCTACGTCCAGGACCCGGAGGCGGGCATCGACTATTCGCGCGTCGTGCACGGGGAGCAGAAGTTCGTTCATCACCGCCCGATCACCGCCGGCGATGAACTGATGGCGCAGACGACCGTCGACTCCATCCGCACTGCGGGCGGTCACGCGATGATCAGCGTCCGCAGTGAGATCACGGCCGGCGACGAACCGGTGGCGACAACGACCTCGACCATCGTGGTCCGGGGAGGGGAGTGAGCATGCCGCGCAGCTTCGATGAGGTCAGCGTCGGCGACCAGCTCGGACCGGTGACGGTGCCCGTGGCGCGCGAGACGCTCGTGGCGTATGCCGGGGCCTCCCTCGACCAGAATCCGATTCACCAGGACGAGGTCTTCGCGAAGTCGGTCGGGCTGCCCGATGTCATCGCCCACGGGATGTGGACGATGGGTGCGGCCGGGACGGTCGTCGCGGATTGGGCGGGGGACGCGGGGCGTGTGGTGGAGTACGGCACCCGCTTCACCTCGATGGTTGTCGTGCCGTCATCGGGTGCGGAGTTGGAGGTTTCGGGCGTGGTGAAGTCGCTCGACGAGGCCGCCCGCCGCGCCACCGTTGAGCTAACCGCGACGAGCGGCGGGCAGAAGGTCCTCGGCCGCGCGCTCGCCATCGTCCAGCTCGACTGAACCACCCGGCATACGACCTCCCCATGGTGGAAGAGTTCGACTCCCCGCTGGCGCCGCTGACGACTATGCGCGTCGGCGGTCCGGCGCACCGCTTGGTGACGGCGACGACGATTGATGAGTTGGTCGACGCGGTGCGCGAGACCGATGACGCCGGCGAGCCGCTGCTGGTCATCGGCGGCGGGTCCAATCTCGTGATCGCGGACGAGGGGTTCGCGGGCACCGTGGTGCGGGTCGCGACCTCGGGCGTGACCCGGGAGTCACAGGATTCCTGTGGCGGGGCGTATGTCCGCGTGGCCGCCGGCGAGGTGTGGGACGACTTCGTCGCCCGGGCCGTCGCGGAGGGCTGGTCGGGTGTCGAGGCGCTGTCCGGCATCCCCGGCAGCGCTGGGGCGACGCCGGTGCAGAATGTCGGCGCCTACGGCCAGGAGGTCGCCCAGACGATCGCCTCGGTGCGGACCTGGGACCGAGAGGCGCAGGCGGTGCGCACGTTCGCGGCTTCCGAGTGCGGCTTTAGCTACCGGCACTCGCTCTTCAAGGCGAGCAGCCGGTATGTCGTGCTCGATGTCGCCTTCCAACTGGTGGTGGGCGATCTCTCGGCGCCGATCGGGTATGCCGATCTGGCCACCGGCCTTGGCGTCGCCCAGGGCGAGCGGGTGCCGCTTGGCGAAGCGCGAGAGGCGGTTTTGGAGCAGCGGCGCCGGCGCGGGATGGTGCTCGATGCCGCCGATCACGACACCTGGTCGTGCGGATCGTTCTTCACCAATCCGATGCTGTCTGTCGCTGCTTTCGGGCGGCTGGAGGAGCGGGTGAGGGAACGCCTCGGGGCGGATGCGGCGCCGCCGCGCTTCCCGGGTGACGGCGATGCGCTGAAGAGCTCGGCCGCGTGGCTGATCGACAAGGCCGGTTTCACCAAGGGCTTCGGCGCGGCGGGCGAGGCCGGCCTCTCGGGGCGGGCCAGCCTGTCCACCAAGCACACGCTGGCCATCACCAACCGGGGGGAGGCCACGGCATACGATATCCGCGCCCTGGCGCGCGTGGTGCGCGATGGCGTCCGCGAGGCCTTCGGTGTCACACTCGTCAACGAGCCGGTCTTCGTCGGTCACGACCTGTGAGCTCGGGAAGTTCGCTTTTGCCAGGACGTCACCAAACGTCCCCACCGAGGCTCGCGCCTCACTCGCGGTAGGCGACCACGCCTTCGGTTTGCGCAACCAGCCGCAGCCCATGTGACGTCACCCCGATGCTGGGCGGCAGGGGAGCGGTGAGTTTTGCAATGCGCTTGCCGGCTCGGACTGGCTCGACCACCTGGATGAGGCGCTGGCGCCGGCTCTCGGTGGACGGCTGCCAGTAGCTCACGTCGCGGCCATCCGAGATCTTGCCCGTCGCGGCATCGACGAGACGAATCCGCTTGCCCTCGGTGAGGATCAAGTCGCCATTGTCGAGGCGGATGGCGTCGGGCACCTCATTCGGGTCATCCAGGTCAGTGCTCCACCGTTCCGCACCGGTGCTTGGGTCAAGGGCTCGTAAACGCATGCCGTGCAGGCGCTTTCGGTCGGCCGTGGCACTGTCACCCCTCAGCCGAGCAGGATCGGGCGCGAGGACATAGACGACGTCCGTGCCCTGCGTGCCGCCGTTCTGATCCGTCACGTCGAGCAGGAAGGAGTTGTCTGCGGTCCAGCGCAATGCTCCGGAGGCCTTGTCGAAGGTGTTCACTTCCAGGTCGATGCGCAAGTCACTGCGCTTGCCGGTGATCGATCGCAGCGAGATAGCCATCGCATCCATTGTTGGCGTATTCCACCAGAGGCAGTCCCACTTCTTGCAGGAGGCCATCAGATCGGTCGTGGGCACCGTCCAGAGCGCTGTGCCGTCGACGATATACGAGAGGTCGATGCCCACGGAGTCGGTGAAATCGACGCGGACAATGCCCGGCTTGGCCGCCGAAAACTTTCGGCTCGCGCTGGTGTAGCGCTGCCCAGGCAGCGGGAGTTTGTCCTTGCTCCAGCCGACGAAGCACCACCCCTTCCCGTCGGGGCAGGCGCCGAAGTCCTCGATGTACTTGATGGGGGGCGAGGGCTTGCCGAGGTCCCGGCCGGTGCGGGCGTCATACACCCGGATGCGGCGCAGCTGGCCGTCCGGAATGACAGCGGCGACCTCGGTGCCGACGATGGCGGGCCGCAGATTCGTGACATCGTGGCCCGTGCTCGCGGGCATCGGCGTTTCCCACGCAAGCTTGCCCGTCGCCACCTCGAGGGCCCGGAGGTAGCGCGTGGTTTTGGTGCCCTTCGACCGCTCGGCGAAGTAGATCGCGAGCTGGCCGTCGTCGGTCAACGCGACCGAAGTCACGGGCGCCTGGTCTTTGGCGGTCCAGACGACCTGCGGCGGTCCCTTCGGTTGTGCCGGCGCCGTTGCCGAAGTGGTTCCGCTGGTGCTCGTGGCCGTGGCGCCCGGCGCGGTGGCGCTCCCTGAGGTGCTTGGGCTCGGATCGCCTGAGCATGCGGCTAAGGCCGTCAAAAATGCTGTGGCGCAAAGGATTCGACTACGATTCGCGAGCGCTCGCGCTGTGGACTGTGGGTTCCCCTGGTGTTTCTGCATGGCCTGGACGCTAGGCGCGACGGGCGGATCTCGCTCGGCGATGAGGAGTTATCCACAGCCTTGGTCGCCTGGGAGACGCTTTCCCCAGGATTTCAGCACTCCCTTCCGGGGCGACGTTCTGCGCGGTGAGGTAGCGGTTATGACGACCGCCACCCAATACCTTCGCTTCCAGCCGGCCATGCTGCACCTGGGCCGCGACCTGCGCCGTCAGGGCATCGAACCGCTGCGCGGGGACTTCCATCGAGTTCGTCACGGAGTCGTCATGGCCGACCGCATGTGGCAGGCGTTGAACCCAACGGACCGGCATGCGGCCTTCGTGGTGGCGACGGTGGCGGCTGCGCCGGCGCTCGAGGAGTGGGTGCTGTGTCGCACGTCAGCCGCTGCGGTGCTCGGCTTGCCGACCATCTCGCCGTGGCCCGATGTCGTCCACGTCCTGCCGTCCGCCGGGATGGATCGGCGAGTGCGCCGCGGGACCGGCCCGATCGTGCAGCGGCATGTGGGTGAGGTCGGTTCGACGGTGGTCGTGCACGGTGTGCGCGTCACGAGCCCCGCGCGGACGATCGTGGATTTGGCCCGGACTGGGTGCTTGGAGGACGCCGTCGCCGCGGGGGACTTCGCCCTGCGCACGGGCCTGATGGAGCAATCGGATCTGGCAGCCGAGATCGCGGTCGTCCCGCCGGGCACTCGCGGTTTGCCGGGCGCTCGGCTTGCAGTCGACCCCATGGACGGCGCCTCCGGCTCACCGGGCGAGAGCTTGTCCCGGGTGCGCATGTTCCGGTTGAATCTGCCAAGGCCGCTGTTGCAGAAGGAGTTTCGTGACGATCGCGGCCGCATCGGCTTCAGCGACTTCGCGTGGCCGGGGGTGGTCGGAGAGTTCGACGGGAAGAAGAAGTACGGTACCGAGTTCGCCGAGGATGGCGGCGAAGTGCAAGAGATCCTGTGGCGGGAGAAGCAACGGGAAGACCGCCTGCGCCGCCAGGTCCGCGTCGCCCGCTGGACCTGGGCGGTCGCCCTCGACCCGGCCCGCCTGGCCGCGATCCTCGGGCACGTCGGCATACGCCCCCAGCTATGCAACACCTGGTTCACCTGAGCAGCCCCCGGCCGCGCGCCAGTGGAGCGCTGAGTTCGTGGCGGAGCGCGGAAATCGCAGCGGGGCATAGGTATAGCTGCGCTCGGCGGCAACCTGAGGGCTCGGGCGCGAGATGAGCGCTCGGCTGCGAGATCGCCCGCCGGCAGAAGTCAGGCGGGAGGCGGGGTGGCGAGCCAGGTGTCGATATCGGCCAAGGCGACCTCGAGCAGGTCCGATGGGGCGCGGGAGGCGCGGAAGGAGCCGCGGGCCAGGTCGGCCAGTTCGGCATCGGTGAAGCCCAAGGCATCGCGCGCCAACTCATATTGCGCCACCAAACGCGACCCGAAGAGCAGCGGGTCGTCGGCCCCGAGAGCCACGGGTATGCCGGCGCTCACCAGCGCGCGCAGGGGCACCTCCTCGGCGGCGCGATACACCCCCAGCGCCACATTCGATCCAGGACAGACTTCGAGCCCCACCCCGTCAGCCAGGAGCCGGTCGACCACCCGCGGGTCCTCGACCGCGCGCACGCCATGCCCCAGCCGGTCCGGCCGCAGCGCATCGAGCGTCTCAACAACCGAAGCCGGCCCGAGCAATTCGCCCGCGTGCGGCATCAAGGCCAGCCCAGCCCGCCGAGCGATATCGAACGCCACCGCGAATTCCGGTGTGTCCCCTCGCCGTTCGTCATTGCTTAGCCCGAAGCCCACGACCGCACCTGGCCCAGATCCGGCATACCGCGCCGCCAACCGCGCGAGCGTCCGCGCGTCCAAGGGATGCCGGATCCGGCTCGCCGCGACCATCACACCGACCTGCGCCCCGCCCGACCGCGAGATCGCCGCCGCTTCATCGAGCACGATCTCCAGCGCCGGCGTCAAGCCCCCGACGAAGGGCGCGTAGGAGGTGGGGTCGACCTGGATCTCCAGCCACCGGGAACCCTCGGCCGCGTCATCGAGCGCCGCCTCGCGCACCAGTCGCCGCATGTCAGCCTCGCCGCGCACGCACGCGCGGGCGGCGTCATACAGCCGCTGGAACCGGAACCAGCCGCGCTCGTCCTGGACGCTCGCGAGCCGCGGCGGCCACTGGCCCACCAGCGCCTCCGGCAGCCGTAAACCGTGCCCCGCAGCCAACTCCACAAGCGTCGGCAGCCGCAGTGAGCCCGTGAAATGCAGATGCAGATGCGCCTTCGGTAGGCTGGCCAACGGCCGGCGCCCCGGCGGCGTCGAAGACGAGCTCCACGCCGCGGTCGTCACCTCGCTCAGTCGTCGTACCTGACGTCATCGCCGTCGATGATGTGCATCGCGGCTTCCTCTGCGGACGCACCGGCCCCATCGATGCCCACATCGAAACCGACGAGTTCGTGGTCGTGGTCCTCGGCAAGCCCCTGATCGGTCGCAACCAAGCGACCCGCGCGTCGATCGCCGACCTCGTCATCGCCGATCCAATCATCCTCGGCCGCAATGGAATCCGGGTCATCGCCGCCGACTCGCTCCTCATCGAGGATCGATTCGTGCCAGGGCGCGCCATAGGCCGTATTCGGGTCCGGAACCTCCTGGGCGATGCGCTGGTCGATGCTCTCGTGGCCGGCCTGCTCGTGCGCCGTGACGCCGAAGGAACGCGATCCGCGGTCGGTGTCGGCGGGGGAGTAGCCGCGATCCAGCACGTCCTCGACCCCGTCGTCGATCAGGGTGTCCTCGGGCTGCAGTTGGTCCTTGTCATCGAGGCTGTAGGTCCCGAAATCGTCGTTGATTCCCTCGTTCTGCTCCGACATGACCTGATCCTAGGACGTTCTGCCGCTCCCGCCGTATGCAGCGCGACACACCAACGGGTGCCTACTCCCCTTCGGGCGTGCTCGCCGTCGCGACATGGCGCCCGGCGAGCTTTTCGGCGGCGGCCAAGCTGACGCAGGTGGCCACGCCGGCCATGGCGGCCTCCACCTCCGAGAGCACCGGGAAGGACGGCGCGAGCCGGATATTGCGGTCGTCCGGGTCGTCGCCATAGGGGAAGGACGCCCCCGCCGGCGTGAGCGCGATCCCGGCTGCCTTCGCCAAGGCGACAACCCGAGACGCGGTGCCATCCATGACATCCAAGGACACGAAATAGCCGCCGGTCGGCCGCGTCCAGTGGGCGATTCCCAGCCCGTCCAACTCGCGCGCCAGGGCCACGTCAACCGCCGCGAACTTCGGCGCGAGGATCTCGCGATGCTTAACCATGTGGTTGCGCACGCCCTGCGCCGAGCCGAAGAATTGCACATGCCGCAGCTGGTTGACCTTGTCCGGCCCGATCGAGGCGAACTGATAGTGCTTGAGGTACCACGCCACGTTGTCGGTCGACGCCGCCAGCACCGCCACACCCGCCCCGGCATAGGTGATCTTCGACGTCGAGGCGAACATGATCGGCCGGTTGGGATTCCCCGCGGCCGAGCACAGCGAAATGATGTCCTCGGTCTTGGACTCTTCCTCCGTCAGGTGGTGGAAGGCATAGGCGTTGTCCCAAAAGATCTTGAAGTCCGGCGCCGCCGTCGGCATCGCCGCCAGCCGCGCGGCCTTCTCGTGCGAGATCGTCGAGCCGGCCGGATTGGCGTAGGTCGGCACGATCCACATGCCCTTGATGCTCGGATCGTCCTTGACCAGCGCCTCGATCGCCGCGACATCCGGCCCGTCGGCTTCCATCGGCACCGTCACCATGTCGATGCCATAGGAGGCGAGCATCGTGAAATGCCGGTCATAGCCGGGCACCGGGCAGACGAAACGGACATCCTGGCCACGCCACGGCATGCCGTCGACCGGCCCGTGCAGCAACATCTGCACGAGCGAGTCGTGCATCATCGTGAGGCTGGAATTGCCGCCCGCGACCACCTGCTCCGGCTCGACCCACAGCAATTCGGCGAAGATCTCGCGTAGTTCGCGCAGGCCGGTCAGCCCGCCATAGTTGCGCACGTCCACGCCGTCGCCATCGGTATGCCCGGTCGGCAGCGCCAGCAGCCCGTCCGCGAGGTCGAGTTGCTCGGCCGACGGCTTGCCGCGCGTCAGGTCCAGCTTCAGCCCTCGCGCAACGAGGGCGTCGTATGCCGCCCGCTTGCCCGCGGTGAACTCCGCGAGTTGGTCGGAGGTCAGGTCGGTCAGGGGCTGCTGGGGCGCTGCGCTCACGCGCCCCATCCTTCCACTGCGCCGGGTTATCGGTTTCGTCCGCCCGGGATTCGTCCCGTATGCTGGTGGATCGGTGCCGGAGGGGCCGTGCGTGAGCATGCCCGACGGTGTCGACCTGGGAACACACGACTCAACCCGTGCGTTGCCGTAGGGCAGTGGCTCAATTGGTAGAGCACCGGTCTCCAAAACCGGCGGTTGGGGGTTCGAGTCCCTCCTGCCCTGCGTATGAGGTGAACCGAACGCCTGATCGCGCCAGCCGTGATCGAGCGCCCCGTACAGATCCCATGGAAAGAAGCCTGTGACCGTGACCGACCTCGGCGCCCCCACGCGCAGCTCGAGCCAGCCCGCCAAGGGCGCGCCCAAGCCTGGTCTGATCGCTCGCATTCGTCTGTTCATCAAGCAGGTCCTAGACGAACTGCGCAAGGTGGTTCGACCCACCCGCGCGGAGTTGATCAACTACACGCTTGTGGTGATCGTCTTCGTCTCGATCATGATGCTGCTGACCGGAGTCTTGGACTTCTCGTTCACCAAGCTCGTCGACTGGGTCTACGGCGGCTGACCGGCACGAATCCGGCCACCCAGCCCGACCCGCATACCCGAAGAAACGTGAGGAACCCCGCCATGTCGCAGGAGTGGAGCGCCGACGCGCAGGAGTCCGAGGAGCCCACCGAGGCTCTGGAGTCCGAGACGCTGGTCGAGGACGCCGCGCCCGAGGCCACGGACGACGCCACTGACGGTGCCGAGCAGACGTCGGCGGACGCCGAGGTTGAGGTCGCCGACGATGCGGCGATCGGCGACGACACCCAGGCCAGCGACGCTGCCGCGGACGACGAGCTGCCCGCCGACCCGGTCCAGGCGTTCAAGGACGACCTCGCCACCAAGTTCGGCGACTGGTATGTCATCCACTCCTATGCCGGGTACGAAAACCGCGTCAAGCACAACCTCGAGACCCGCATGACCTCCCTCAACATGGAGGACTACATCTTCGAGGTGCAGGTCCCCATGGAGACCGTCACCGAGATCAAGAACGGCCAGAAGAAGCAGGTCAACCGCGTGCGGATGCCCGGCTATGTCCTGGTCCGGATGGAGCTCACGGATGAGTCGTGGGGCGCCGTGCGGCATACCCCCGGCGTCACCGGCTTCGTCGGCAACGCGCACGCCCCCGTGCCGCTGAGCCTCGATGAGGTCTTCTCGATGCTCAAGCCCGCCGACCTCGAGGCCCCCAAGGCCGCGACCGGCGGCGGCAGCTCTGCCGCAACGGGCACCTCGGGCGGCGCGACCATCGTCGACTTCGAGATCGGCGAGTCCGTCACGGTCATGGACGGCCCCTTCGAGACCATGCCGGCCACGATCTCCGAGATCAACACCGACACCCAGAAGCTGAAGGTGCTTGTCTCGATCTTCGGCCGCGAAACCCCCGTCGAACTCGGCTTCAGCCAGGTCGCCAAGCTCTAACCGCACGGGGGCTTCGCCCCCGTGTACCCCCAAGGGCGCCGCGCTCGCTGCGCTCGCACAAATTTCACATTTCGCCCGAACCAGGCTCGCAAGCTCGCGGTTCGGGCGATGCAACCGGGTCATCGCCCATGGCGTCGGCCCACGAACAAAGGAATACGGCATATGCCTCCCAAGAAGAAGGTCTCCGGCTTCATCAAGCTGCAGATCCAGGCCGGTGCGGCCACCCCGGCGCCGCCGGTCGGCCCCGCGCTCGGTCAGCACGGCGTCAACATCATGGAGTTCGTCAAGGCCTACAACGCCGCGACGGAAGCCCAGCGCGGGAATGTCATTCCCGTCGAGATCACGGTCTACGAAGACCGCTCGTTCACGTTCGTCACCAAGACCCCGCCGGCCGCCGAGCTGATCAAGAAGGCTGCGGGCGTCGCCAAGGGCTCCGGCGAGCCGCACAAGACCAAGGTCGCCAAGCTGACCAAGGAGCAGGTGCGCGAGATCGCCGAGCAGAAGATGGAAGATCTCAACGCCAATGACGTCGAGATGGCCATGCGGATCATCGCCGGCACCGCCCGCTCGATGGGCATCACCACCGAGCTCTGAGCTCACCGAAGCAAACGGCATACGACCACCAGGGCCGTATGCCGTGTGGGAGGGGCGCTGCGCCCCGTCACCACACCTCCACCCGGCTCCCCTGCGGAAGCCGTTCCTCACCAAGGAGATTCACAATGCAGCGAAGCAAGGCCTACAAGGCGTCCGCGGAGAAGGTCGACCGCGACAAGCTCTACACCCCGCTGGACGCGGTTCGGCTGGCCAAGGAGACCTCGACCACGAAGTATGACGCGACCGTCGAGGTCGCGTTCCGCCTCGGCATCGACCCCCGCAAGGCCGACCAGCTCGTCCGTGGCACCGTCAACCTGCCCAATGGCACCGGCAAGACCGCCCGCGTCCTCGTTTTCGCCAATGGCGACAAGGCCGAGGCCGCTCGCGCGGCGGGTGCCGACCACGTCGGCTCCGACGAGCTGATCGACAAGGTGGCCGGCGGCTGGCTGGACTTCGACTCCGTCGTCGCGACCCCGGACCTGATGGGCAAGGTCGGCCGGCTCGGCAAGGTGCTCGGCCCCCGCGGCTTGATGCCGAACCCGAAGACCGGCACCGTCACGATGGACACCGCCAAGGCGGTCACGGACATCAAGGGCGGCAAGATCGAGTTCCGCAACGACAAGCACGCCAACCTGCACTTCATCATCGGCAAGACCAGCTTCGATGAGAAGGCGCTCATCGAGAACTACGCTGCCGCGCTCGATGAGGTGCTGCGTCTCAAGCCGTCCGCGTCCAAGGGCCGATTCCTGCTCAAGGCAACGGTTTCCACGACGATGGGCCCGGGCATCCCGGTCGATGTGACCAAGACCCGCAACCTGCTCGAGGACGACGAGGCCTGAGCCGTCGGCTCGCCGTGAACGGGCGGGTGGGGATCAGGTGATCCCCACCCGCCCGGTCCTTTTCCGGCTCGCCGGGAACCGGGGGAGGTGAGGGGGCGTCATACGACCTGAGCCGGAGCACGCACCTCCCGCGCGTTAGGCTCGTTCAGCGCAATCACCGCCGGCTGGCGCCGGCTGCTATCGATACGAGGGGAATCACCATGACGTTCAAGCGCACTTCCGCGTTCGCCGCGGCGCTTGCCGCGACCGCCTTGACCGTGTCCGCCTGCGGGGGCGGCACGACCACCGACACCAAGACGACCAGCTCGACGACCAGCACCGCGTCCGGCGCGGCGAGCAGCACCACGAGCGAGTCGCCGTCGAGCAGCTCGACCACCGAGGACACCGGGTCCTCTTCCGGTCTCGGCGACGCCAAGGTCGGCGACTCCGTCGACGCAGTCGAGCTCGGCAACGCGATGGCCGCCGTCTTCAAGGATGGCAACTCCGGCCATATGACGATGGACATGGGCGGCGGCATCAAGGCCGAGGGCGACTTCGTCATCAAGGGTGGCAAGCAGAACACCCAAATGACCATGGAGATGGCCGGCCAGAAGATGGAGATGATCTCCATCGGTGAAACGACCTATATGAAGGGTCTGGTCGGCGACAAGTGGGTCAAGACCGACGGCACGACCGGCGGCGCCGATGGCACGCCCCAACTCAACACCTTCGACCCCAAGACGATGGCCAAGGCTTTCGAAGGGATCAAGGCCAAGGTGACCGACAAGAGCGGCGACACCACGACCTACAGCCTCGAGCTGAGCCTGAAGAAGATGTTCGACGCCATGGGCACTGATATGCCGACCGGCGTCACCCTGCCCGACTCCATCCCCGTGACCTACACCCTGGACGGCGAGAACCGCCCGGTGAAATCGACGATCAACATGGGCATGAATATCGTCATCGAGTACTCCGACTGGGGCAAGAAGGTCAACATCTCTGCCCCGCCGGCCGCGCAAGTCACCACGATGGGCTGATCCCTCAGGGGCGGCTCCAACCCCGAGCTAACCACTGGCCTACCGCCTGGTTCCGGTCGTGATCGCGACCGAAACCAGGCGGTAGGTGCGTGGATAGGGTCCGCGATTTGGTGGCCGACGGTGGGCCCCCGTATCCTGGTCAACGACCAATGACCGCCGGTTGTCACTCGGCTCCTGTCGAGCGACCGAAGGTTCCGCCGCGAGCGGACGACCAGCGCAGGCCGCGTTCGACCGCTCGTTGTGCCCCTTCATGGGTATGCCGTCCGCCTCGCCCCGCGCCCTGCGCCGGGGCGTTTTCTCGTATCGGGCCCGGATGCCGGAGGTCGCACACGACGGAAGGAGGCCTCCATGGCGAAGACCGACAAGTCGGCAGCCATCGCCGAGCTCGCGGATGCGTTCCGTGGCTCGAATGCGGCCGTTCTCACGGAGTATCGCGGTCTGACCGTGAAGCAGCTCACCGAGTTGCGCACCAAGCTCCGTGGCAACGCCACCTACGCCGTGGTCAAGAACACGCTCACCGATCTGGCCGCCAAGGAAGCCGGGGTGACCGCTTTCGAGGGTCAGCTCGTCGGCCCAAGTGCCATCGTCTTCATCGACGGTGACCCCGTCGATGTCGCCAAGTCGCTGCGTGACTTTGCCAAGGCCAACCCTCTGCTGGTTGTCAAGGGTGGTGTCCTCGACGGACGCGCCCTGACCGCCGATGAGGTCAAGAAGCTCGCCGACCTGGAGTCGCGTGAGGTTCTGCTCGCCAAGCTTGCCGGGGCCATGAATGCCTCGCTGAGCAAGGCTGTTTACCTCTTCGCCGCGCCCTTGTCGCAGGCCGCTCGCACCGTCGATGCCCTGCGCGCCAAGGTCGAGACGGAGGGCCCGGCCGCTGCTGCGGCTCCCCAGGACACGGTCGAAGCGCCCCAGGACTCCGCTCCCGCGGACGTTCAGGACGCCCCGGCCGAGGACGTCGCCACGGGTGGCGACACCGCCTGAGCCGCACCCGCGGACCAGGCACACCCCATACGCCACTCACGGCATACAGACATAACGAGAAAGGACGCCCATCATGGCGAAGCTCAGCACCGACGAGCTCCTTGAGGCCTTCAAGGAGATGACCCTGATCGAGCTCTCCGAGTTCGTCAAGCAGTTCGAGGACACCTTCGGTGTCACCGCGGCCGCCCCCGTTGCGGTTGGCGTGGCCCCGGCCGCCGCCGGCGGCGCCGGTGACGCTGCCGAGGCCGAGGAGCAGGATGAGTTCGATGTCATCCTCACCGGCGCCGGTGACAAGAAGATCCAGGTCATCAAGGAGGTCCGCGCGCTGACCTCCCTCGGCCTGAAGGAGGCCAAGGACCTCGTCGACGGCGCTCCCAAGCCCGTCCTCGAGAAGGTCGACAAGGCCACCGCCGAGAAGGCCAAGGAGCAGCTCGAGGGCGCCGGCGCGACCGTCGAACTGAAGTGAATTAGAGGCTTGGTTCGCCAGGCCTGCTGATCCGAAAAGCCCCTCCTCCGCATACGAGAAAATCGTTGCGGGGGAGGGGCTTTCGTATGCCGTGCCGCACCTCCCCGGGTGGCCCGAGTCCGCCGCGGAGAAGGCGGGAAGACGCGCCCGGCGCGCCGCGTGCTTGACGTGGGCGCGATCACGCTGCATCCTCTACGCGTCGCGTTGTGCGACCGCCTGTCCGAGCGCAGCTGGACAGGCTTGGACAGCCATGCCTTTTAGGGCTATAGTCGTTCCTTGCGCTGTCTTCCCACCTCCTGAACCGACCTGCCATAGGTATGCCCGGGCCCCAACGGCTCGGAAGGCCTGCAGGGCGAGACGGGGAGGGTGATAGCGATCGAAGTCCAGACAGGCCTGTGGAAGGACCCTCCTTGGCTGCCGCGCGCACCGCAAATGTCTCTACCGCGAAGACGGCCTCCGGCCGCCTCTCCTTCGCAAAGATCCGCGAACCACTCGAAGTCCCCGACCTTCTCGCCCTGCAGACCGAGTCCTTTGACTGGCTGCTCGGCAACGAGCGCTGGCAGGAGCGGGTCGCCCAGGCCCTCGACGCCGGCCGCAAGGACGTGCCGGACCGCTCCGGGCTGGAGGAGATCTTCGAGGAGATCTCCCCGATCGAGGACTTCTCGGGCTCGATGAGCCTGAGCTTCCGCGACCACCGGTTCGAGGAAAGCAAGTACTCCATCGAGGACTGCAAGGAGCGCGACCAGACCTACTCCGCGCCCCTGTTCGTCACCGCGGAGTTCATGAACACCACCACTGGTGAGATCAAGAGCCAGACCGTCTTCATGGGCGACTTCCCTCTCATGACCGAGCGCGGCACCTTCATCATCAATGGCACCGAGCGCGTCGTTGTCTCGCAGCTGGTCCGCTCCCCGGGCGTCTACTTCGAGCGCACCGCCGACAAGACGTCCGACAAGGACATCTTCACCGCCAAGGTCATCCCGAGCCGCGGTGCCTGGCTGGAGTTCGAGATCGACAAGCGCGACATGATCGGCGTCCGCGTCGACCGCAAGCGCAAGCAGTCCGTCACCGTGCTGCTCAAGGCCCTCGGCATGTCCGAGGCCGAGATCCGCGAGGAGTTCGCCGGCTACGAGTCGATGGAACTGACGCTCGAGAAGGACCACATCGCCGGTCAGGACGATGCCCTCCTGGACATCTACCGCAAGTTGCGCCCGGGCGAACCGCCCACGCGTGAGGCCGCGCAGAACCTGCTCGACAACCTCTACTTCAACCCCAAGCGTTACGACCTGGCCAAGGTCGGTCGTTACAAGATCGGCCGCAAGCTCGGCCGTGAGGTCGACCTGCACGACTCGGTCCTGACCCTTGAGGACATCGTCGCGACGATCAAGTACCTCGTCGCGCTGCACAATGGCGACGAGACCTTCGCCGGTGTCCGCGATGGCGCCCCGATCGAGTTGGCCGTTGAGACCGACGACATCGACCACTTCGGCAACCGTCGCCTGCGCAGCGTCGGCGAGCTCATCCAGAACCAAGTCCGCACCGGCCTGTCCCGGATGGAGCGCGTCGTGCGCGAGCGCATGACGACGCAGGATGTCGAGGCAATCACCCCGCAGACCCTGATCAACATCCGCCCGGTCGTGGCGTCGATCAAGGAGTTCTTCGGCACCTCGCAGTTGTCGCAGTTCATGGACCAGAACAACCCGCTGGCCGGCCTGACGCACAAGCGTCGTCTGTCCGCCCTCGGCCCGGGTGGTCTCTCCCGGGACCGCGCCGGCATGGAGGTCCGTGACGTCCACCCGAGCCACTACGGCCGCATGTGCCCGATCGAGACCCCGGAAGGCCCGAACATCGGCCTGATCGGTTCGCTCGCGTCATACGGTCGGATCAATGCCTTCGGCTTCATCGAGACGCCCTACCGCAAGGTGTCCGCCGGCAAGGTGTCCGACGAGATCCACTACCTGTCCGCCGATGAGGAGGACAAGTACGTCATCGCCCAGGCGAACGCCCCGCTGAACGCCGACGGGACGTATGCCGAGGAGCGCGTCCTCGTCCGCATCAAGGGTGGCGAGGCCATCGACGTCCCCTCGGATGAGGTGGACTACATGGACGTCTCGCCGCGCCAGATGGTCTCGGCCGCGACCGCGATGATCCCCTTCCTGGAGCATGACGACGCCAACCGTGCGCTCATGGGCGCCAATATGCAGCGTCAGGCGGTTCCGCTGGTGCGCAGCGAGGCCCCGCTCGTCGGCACCGGTATGGAATACCGCGCCGCTCTCGACTCCGGCGATGTCGTCCGGGCCGAGAAGGCCGGTGTGGTCACCGAGGTGTCCGCTGACCTGGTCACCGTCGCCGGTGACGATGGCAGCCACCGCACCTACCGCATCCAGAAGTTCTCGCGCTCCAACCAGGGCACCTCATACAACCAGCGGGTCGTCGTCTCCGAGGGCGACCGGGTCGAAGAGGGTGGCCTGCTCGCCGACGGTCCCGCGACCGACAACGGTGAGATGGCGCTCGGCAAGAACCTGCTCGTGGCGTTCATGCCGTGGGAAGGCCACAACTACGAGGACGCGATCATCTTGTCGCAGCGCCTCGTGCAGGACGATGTCCTGTCCTCGATCCACATCGAGGAGCACGAGGTCGACGCCCGCGACACCAAGCTCGGCCCCGAGGAGATCACCCGGGACATCCCGAATGTCTCCGAGGATGTCCTGGCCGACCTCGACGAGCGCGGCATCATCCGCATCGGCGCCGAGGTCCGCGATGGCGACCTGCTCGTCGGCAAGGTCACGCCCAAGGGTGAGACCGAGCTGACCCCGGAGGAGCGCCTGCTGCGCGCGATCTTCGGTGAGAAGGCCCGCGAGGTCCGCGACACCTCCTTGAAGGTCCCGCACGGCGAGACCGGGACGGTCATCGGCGTCAAGGTCTTCGACAAGGACGATGGCGACGAGCTGCCCCCTGGCGTCAACCAGCTGGTCCGCGTCTATGTCGCGAACAAGCGCAAGATCACCGATGGCGACAAGCTCGCCGGCCGCCACGGCAACAAGGGTGTCATCTCCAAGATCCTCCCGGTCGAGGACATGCCCTTCCTTGAGGACGGCACGCCCGTCGATGTCGTGCTCAACCCGCTCGGTGTCCCCGGCCGTATGAATATCGGTCAGGTCCTGGAGTTGCACCTCGGCTGGGCTGCCAGCCGCGGCTGGCAGGTCCCGGAGGGTGCGGAGTGGGCCAGCGGCATCGCGGCCGACGCGCACGAGGCGGCCCCCGGCACGCGCGTCGCGAGCCCCGTCTTCGATGGTGCCCGCGAGGAGGAGATCTTCGGTCTGCTGCAGTCCACCCTGCCCACCCGCGACGGCCAGCGCCTGGTCGGCGAGGGTGGCAAGGCGCGGCTCTTCGACGGCCGCTCCGGCGAGCCGTACCCCGAGCCGGTGTCCGTGGGCTACATGTACATCCTGAAGCTGCACCACCTCGTGGACGACAAGATCCACGCGCGCAGCACGGGTCCCTACTCCATGATCACCCAGCAGCCGCTCGGCGGTAAGGCCCAGTTCGGTGGCCAGCGCTTCGGTGAGATGGAGGTCTGGGCCCTGGAGGCGTATGGCGCGTCCTACGCCCTGCAGGAGTTGCTGACCATCAAGTCCGATGACGTCAACGGCCGCGTGAAGGTCTACGAAGCGATCGTCAAGGGCGAGAACATCCCCGAGCCCGGCATCCCCGAGTCCTTCAAGGTGCTCATCAAGGAGATGCAGAGCCTCTGCCTCGACGTCGAGGTGCTCTCCCAGGACGGCAGCTCGATCGAGTTGCGCGACACCGAAGATGACGTCTTCGCCGCCGCGCAGGAACTCGGCATCGACCTCTCGCGCCGCGAGCCGTCCTCCGTCGAGGAGGTCTAGGCCGTATGCCGTGGGCCCCGGTTCACCCGGTGGCCCACGGCATACGCCGGCCCCGAGCGCGAGCTCGCCTCGGCCGCCTTGCGCGGCCCACGAACAGCTGACTTTCACGGCATACGAAAGAACGGAAGCACGCAGTGCTGGATGTCAACAACTTCGACCAGATTCGGATCGGCCTGGCCACCGCGGAGTCCATCCGCGAGTGGAGCCACGGCGAGGTCAAGAAGCCGGAGACGATCAACTACCGCACCCTCAAGCCCGAGAAGGACGGTCTCTTCTGCGAGCGCATCTTCGGCCCCACGCGGGACTGGGAGTGCTCCTGTGGCAAGTACAAGCGGGTCCGCTTCAAGGGCATCATCTGTGAGCGCTGTGGCGTCGAGGTGACCCGCGCGGCCGTGCGCCGCGAGCGGATGGGTCACATCGAGTTGGCCGCGCCGGTCACCCACATTTGGTACTTCAAGGGTGTGCCCTCGCGTCTGGGCTACCTGCTCGACCTGGCCCCGAAGGACCTGGAAAAGGTCATCTACTTCGCGGCCTACATGATCACCAGCGTCGATGTGGACCAGCGCCACGCCGACCTGCCCTCCCTGGAGGCGCAGATCGAGGTCGAGAAGAAGGAAATCGAGAACCGCCGCGACAGCGAGATCAACGCCCGCGCCACGAAGCTCGAGGCCGACCTGGCCCAGCTCGAGGAAGAGGGCGCGAAGGCCGACGTCAAGCGCAAGCTGCGCGATGGCGCGGAGCGCGAGATGTCGCAGATCCGTCGGCGCGCCGACGGCCAGGTCGACCGCCTCGACCAGGTCTGGGACCGCTTCAAGAACCTCAAGGTCCAGGACCTGGAGGGTGACGAGGTCCTCTACCGCGAGATGCGCGACCGCTTCGGTCTTTACTTCGAGGGCGGGATGGGAGCCGCGGCGATCCAGAAGCGCCTCGAGACCTTCGACCTCGACGCCGAGGCGGAGTTGCTGCGCGAGATCATCGCGACCGGCAAGGGCCAGAAGAAGACCCGCGCCCTGAAGCGCCTCAAGGTCGTCTCCGCGTTCATGACCACGGACAACAACCCGGCCGGCATGGTGCTGGACGCGGTCCCGGTCATCCCGCCGGACCTGCGCCCGATGGTGCAGCTCGATGGTGGCCGTTTCGCGACCTCCGACCTGAACGACCTCTACCGTCGCGTCATCAACCGCAACAACCGGTTGAAGCGACTGCTCGACCTCGGCGCCCCCGAGATCATCGTCAACAACGAGAAGCGGATGCTGCAGGAGGCCGTCGACTCGTTGTTCGATAACGGCCGTCGTGGCCGCCCGGTCACGGGCCCCGGCAACCGTCCGCTGAAGTCGCTGTCCGACATGCTCAAGGGCAAGCAGGGCCGGTTCCGACAGAACCTGCTCGGCAAGCGCGTCGACTACTCCGGCCGTTCGGTCATCGTCGTCGGCCCGCAGCTGAAGCTGCACCAGTGCGGTCTGCCCAAGCAGATGGCCCTGGAGCTGTTCAAGCCGTTCGTGATGAAGCGTCTGGTCGACCTCGACCACGCGCAGAACATCAAGTCGGCCAAGCGGATGGTCGAGCGTCAGCGCTCGGTTGTGTGGGATGTCCTCGAAGAGGTCATCACCGAACACCCCGTGCTGCTCAACCGCGCGCCCACCCTGCACCGCCTCGGCATCCAGGCTTTCGAGCCGCAGCTGGTCGAGGGCAAGGCCATCCAGATTCACCCGCTCGTCTGCACCGCCTTCAACGCGGACTTCGATGGTGACCAGATGGCCGTGCACCTGCCGCTGTCCGCGGAGGCGCAGGCCGAGGCCCGCATACTCATGCTCTCCTCGAACAACATCCTCAAGCCGGCCGATGGTCGTCCGGTGACCATGCCCACCCAGGACATGATCATCGGGCTCTACCACCTGACCTGCGAGGTTGTGGACGGCAAGGGCGCCGGTCGCGTCTTCTCGACGCCGGCCGAGGCCCGGATGGCTTTTGACGCCGGCGAGATCGAGCTCGGCTCGATGGTCAAGATCCGCCTCAAGGACATCGTCCCCTCGGTCGGCTCGGACCTGCCGGAGGGCGTCGAGAAGGGTGAGGACGGCCTGGTCTCCTCGATGGTTGTCGAGACCACGCTGGGTCGTGCGCTGTTCAATGTCGCGCTGCCGATGGACTACCCCTTCGTCAACGAGCCGGTCGACAAGAAGCGGCTCTCGACGATCGTCAACGACCTCGCCGAGCGGTACAGCAAGGTGCAGGTCGCGGCCTCCCTCGATGCGCTGAAGGAAGCCGGCTACCACTGGGCGACCCGCTCGGGCACCACGGTGGCCGTCTCCGATGTCGTCACGCCGGAGTCCAAGGGCGAAATCCTCGCGGGCTACGAAACCAAGGCGACCAAGGTTCAGACCCAGTTCGAGCGCGGTCTGATCACCGACGACGAGCGCCGCCAGGAGCTCATCGAGATCTGGACCAAGGCGACCAATGAGGTCTCCAAGGCCATGGAGGACAACTTCCCCAAGGACAACCCGATCTACCGGATGGTCAACTCCGGCGCCCGAGGCAACTGGTTCCAGCTGCGTCAGATCGCCGGTATGCGTGGCCTGATGGCCAACCCGAAGGGCGAGATCATCCCGCGCCCGATCCGCACGAACTTCCGTGAGGGTCTCTCGGTGCTGGAGTTCTTCATCTCCACCCACGGTGCCCGTAAGGGTCTGGCCGACACCGCGCTGCGGACCGCCGACTCCGGATACCTCACCCGTCGTCTCGTCGACGTCTCCCAGGACGTCATCATCCGCGAGGACGACTGTGGCACCGAGCGTGGCTTGACCATGCCGATCGCCACGGTGAGCGAGACGGGCTCGCGCCTCGTGCACGATGGCGTCGAGACCTCGGTGTATGCCCGCACGCTGGCCGAGTCGGTCAGCGCCGAGGGCGATGTGCTGGCCGAGGCCGGCATCGACCTCGGGGATGTCGTGATCGGTGCGCTCTTCGCCGCCGGTGTCGACCAGGTCAAGGTCCGCTCGGTCCTGACCTGTGAGTCCCGCGTCGGCACCTGCGCCAAGTGCTATGGCCGTTCGCTGGCCACCGGCAAGCTGGTCGACATCGGTGAGGCGGTCGGTATCATCGCCGCCCAGTCCATCGGTGAGCCCGGCACCCAGCTGACGATGCGGACCTTCCACACCGGTGGTGTGGCCGGTGACGACATCACGCAGGGTCTGCCGCGTGTCGTTGAACTCTTCGAGGCGCGCACCCCCAAGGGTGTCGCCCCGATCGCCGAGGCCACCGGCCGCGTCGAGATCGAGGACACCGACAAGATGCGTCGGATTCTGCTCACCCCGGACGACGGCAGCGAGCAGCACGCCTACCCCGTCAGCAAGCGCGCGCGCCTGCTGATCGCGGACGGCGATCACGTCACGGTCGGCACCAAGTTGGTCCAGGGCGCGATCGACCCCAAGCAGGTGCTGCGCATCCTCGGCCCGCGCCAGGTGCAGATGCACCTGGTCGACGAGGTGCAGGCGGTCTACCGCCAGCAGGGTGTCGCCATCCACGACAAGCACATCGAGGTCATCGTGCGGCAGATGCTGCGCCGGATCACGATCATCGAGTCGGGCGACGCCGATCTGCTGCCGGGCATGCTCGCCGAGCGCGGTCGCTTCGAGGAGGAGAACCGCCGGGTGGTTTCCGAAGGCGGTCGCCCCGCCTCGGGTCGTCCGGAGCTCATGGGCATCACCAAGGCTTCGCTGGCCACGGAAAGCTGGCTCTCGGCGGCCTCCTTCCAGGAGACCACGCGCGTCCTCACCGAGGCCGCGATGGAAGCCAAGTCCGATCCGCTGCTGGGCCTGAAGGAAAATGTCATCCTCGGCAAGCTGATCCCCGCCGGGACCGGCCTGACCCGCTACCGCAACATCAAGGTCGAGCCGACCCCCGAGGCCCGCGCCGCGATGTACGCCCTGCCGAACTACGACGAGTATGCCTACCCCGTCTTCGGGTCGGGCACCGGCGAGGCCATCCGCCTCGACGACGCCGAACTCGGCCTCGACAACTACTGATGTCGTGACGGCAGCGGGCGCAGCATACGATTCGTATGCTGCGCCCGCTGCAGTTCGCCCCCGCTAGCTCGGGGGCATGCCGCCTTAGCTCAGATGGTAGAGCAGCCGCCTTGTAAGCGGCAGGTCGCCGGTTCGATCCCGGCAGGCGGCTCCGTGCTTATTGCTTCGTCTCCTCAGCGCTCGGCGGCCCAGCTTGCTGCGCTGCGCTTCGCCGTCTTGCTCGATCGTCGAGCCCTCCCGCCGAGCGCTGAGGAGACGAGCTGAGTGTTACAGCACCTTGTTGAGGTAGGTCTGGAGGGCCTTGGTGGTGCCGCTGCCCCAGACGCCATCGGGGGTGGCGCCGACGAGGCGCTGGAGGGCCTTGATCGTGATCGGTCCGACCTGGCCGTCGGCGGCGACCTTGAGCTTGGTCTGCAGGGCCTTCTTGTCCGTCGTCGACAGCGAGCCGTCGACGGGGCGGGCGAGCCACTTCTGCATGGCGCCATAGGTTTTCGGGCCAAGCACGCCGTCGACGACGAGGTCCCCGGACGTCGTGCCCGTGGTGCCCGTGCCACCGGTGCCACCGGTGCCGGCCCACGGGTCGACGGCCAGGCCGTTCTCCTTCGTTAGGCCGGCGCGGACCGAGCACACCGGCCAGGCGCCGGGGCCTTGCACCTTGAGCACTTCCTGCGCGGTGTCGATCTGCTCGGCCTTGGTGGCCTGGTGGGCGTAGGCGGCATACTGCCCGCCGCCGAAGCCAGTCCAGGTGGGGGCGGAGAACTGCAGCCCGCCGTAGTACCCATTGCCGGTGTTGATCGCCCAGTTGCCGCTGGACTCACAGGCGGCGACCTTGTCCCACACCGTGTCGGCGTGGGCAATGGTGGGGGCCACGAGGACGCCACCGGCGGCCGCCGTCGCGAGGGCGGGAACCGTCATACGGGTGCGGAGGGAGCGGGCCGGGGCGCGGTGACGCCCGGCATACGAAATGGCGCGAGCCATGGGGGGATTCCTTTCCTGACAGGCGCCGCTGAGGTGAGCTGTCGGGTTAGGGAGGTCAGGTTCCCTGCCGCACAGGCGGCTTCACCCCAAGGCCGGCATCGCTGCGCGGCCACATGTGGTTCCCCCAGCCATCCGGGCGGCCCGGGTGGCCGCAAGAGGTGTTGATCGCTGGATGGTTAGGCGCGCGATCAGACCGAATGGAGGTGAGCTATCCAGTTGTCGTGGCGCGAACGCCTCGGACACGGTAGAGGATGGCCCGGCGCCTGTGCAATCGCCCTGTGCTTGCTTGGTATGCCGTGTGGGAGCGCAAGCGGGCCGGCGATCGTCGCGATCGCCGGCCCGCCCGGTGCGTTATCGGATCAGGTCACAGACCCCCGAGTCCGTTCGGCGAGCCCACGCCGGTCGGCGCGTCATAGCCCTTCAAGCCGTTGCAGAGGTAGTCGCCGCCGCAGATGCCATTGGCTCCGCCGACCACATCGAAGAAGGACTCACGCGTGGTGTAGGGCGTCTTCGAGGTGAAGGTCGTGGAGTTCCCCGCCCGCCCGATGAGGCCCGCGACATACGGCGCGGAGGCGCTGGTGCCGCCACCGACGACCCAGCCCGGCTCGAGGCCGAAGGGGTTCTCGTAGGTGTCATAGACCGCGACGCCGGTTTGCGGGTCAGCAACCGCGGAGACATCGGAGACGGTGCGCATCGAGCAGTGCGTGTCCTTCTGCCACGGGCTCTTGGCGATATAGGCCGAGCAGGCGCTGCCGGCGCCGCCCCAGACGTCCTCGTCCCAGCCGCGCGCGCTGCCCGGCTTGCGGGTCAGGGTCGTGCCGCCGACGGCGAGCACCTTGCGGAAGACCGCGGGCGCGGAGGCAGCCGTGAAACCCCAGTCGCCGCTGGAGGCGACGGAGATGGTGCCCGTCTTTTCGTAGGCGTCTCGGATCTGCCAGATGTATCCGGACTCGTCGCCGCCATAACTATGCGAGATGACAGTTGCGCCCTTACGGGTGGCGGTGCGGGTGGCTTCGGCGAGGCTGTCCATGTAGTTGTCGTCGGCCTCGACGAGCATGATCTTGCAGCTCGGGCAGGCCGCCGACACCATGTCGAGGTCCATCGAAGCCTCAAGCGCCCAGCCGCCGTCCGCCATCGGGTAGTCACCCTTGATGCCGCGTTGGTTGAGCTTGGTGAAGCATCCGTTCGCGCTGGTGCACGGCGGCAGGCCCATCGTCTTGCGATAGACCGCGAGGTCCTTCTCGGCATTGGGCACATCGAAGGCGATGACGATCGCCACCGTCGTGCTCGCGCCGCCGGCGGCGGGGATCTTGTATGCGGATCGCAGGTCGGCCGCGCCATAGCCGGCGGGCATGCCCTTGGCCGTGGTGCGCCCGCCATTCTCTTGGCGGAAGACGCTCATGCAGCGTGCGTAGGCCTCGCGGCTCTCTGACGAGCACGGCTTGCCCGCCGGCTTGGCGTCCGGGGCGGCCATGGAGATGGCCGGGATCATGCTCATGCCGAGGGTCGCGGCGGCGAGCACGGTCATACCCCTGCGTGCCGACTTGCCCCGGCGAAATGGATTGATACCCATGATGATTCGTGTCCTTTCGAAAGGGTCAGCCGGCGATGCCGAAGGCGCCGTCGATCTGCTCGGTCAGGGTGGAGCCGGCGGCGTCGGTGACCGACACCTTCAGCCCGATGGTGTTCTTGCCGGGGGCGGCCTTAGGGATCGTCAGGTTGATGGTGCGCGCGGCACCCGAGCCCGCGACGGGGGCAGCGGTCCAGGTGCGGCCGTCATACGACACCCACGCCTTGACCGAGGTGATGCCCTGGGCGGTGGCCCGACCGACCTGGCTGATGTCGAGCGAGATGGCTCGCTTCCCGGAGGGGAGGGCGTTGAGGGAGTCCAGTCCGGTCGCGGTGTAGTCGAGACCGAGATACGGCAGGACGGTGCAGGTCGTGCCATTGCACAGCCAGTCCTTCGGAGCGGGGAAGCCGGCCGAGACCTTGGTCGACACGGCGGTGGTCATCTTCGTCGTCCGCGGGAACGGATATCCCGAGCGAGTGGCCGAGGCAGACATGGAGATGACCTTGGGGTTGGCGCGCGAGGGGAGCTCGCTGCCGCCGGTCAACTGGCCGGGACCGTCATACAGAACGGTGTTATCGGCCTTGATCGTCACAGATCCGAAGTTGTCCGGGTCCACAAAGTCGATGCCTCCGCCGTGCTGGCGGTCGCTCAGCGGGGGTGCCTGGACATTGAAACCCCGATACGACCCATCGGCGCCGAGGCAGGCAGGGCAGATCTTGAGCAGGGTCTGCGGGGTGACCGGAGTGAAGCGCTGGTGCAGGGGCGCTTGGCCCCAGACATCGGAGGTCACGGTGCCCGGGCGGGGCGCGCTCGTGGATGAGTTGAAGAGACCTTTGAGCGTGAACACCGGATCGAAGCTGAAGTACTGGTTCAGCTCGGCCTCGGAACTGATGCCGGCGCCTGCGGAGACGTACTCGGTCAAGGTGGAGCCACCCGGAGGTAAGCCCACCCCGGAACCGAAGTTCCCCGTGTAGATGGTCCGGGCGAACATGGCGGAGGAATAATCCTTGACCCCCACGAAGCGGTTCTGGAAGGTGGTCATATTGGTCCGGTCGTTGCGGCGCACGATCACGCCATTGGGGATCCGGCCCACGATGGCATTGGCCGTCAGCACCCGGTAGTTCCTCTTGACCGAGTCCGGATTGACCCCGACGACATTGCGCGAGAGCAGCTGATCGCCGTGCAGGGATCCCACGGTGGGAGTGAGGCGGACGACCGTCGAGGCGTCGCCTCCGACGCTCCAGAAGAAGGTGGCGAAGCCGCTGTCCGGGGATCCGACACTCCGCAGCAGGGTGGTGTCGGCCATGAGCGGCGTCGTGGGCCGGTCGACGCTGGTGCGCATCGTCGCGGTGGCCTTGCGGGCATCGAAGACGATCTCGCGGGGTCCGGTGATCGAGGTCTCCGGCGTTGTGCCCATGACAAAGGAGCCGTCGCCGCCGTCCACGGAGGTGATCAGCTGGTAGGTACCGGCCGCGACGCTGACCTTGGCCGTGCCGTGGAATGTTGGCGTCGCTCCCACGCCCCGATTCGGATCGTTGACGTTGTAATAGCCGACGAAGGCGTCGGTCGGGTTGCCGTGGCGGTCGAGGACCTTGATGGTCAAGGTGACCATTGGCCAGCTCGGGTTCGCCGTGGGCTTCGCGGGCACCTGCACCCTGGTCACATGGGCGAAGAGGTGCCACGCCGTGCTGCCCGCGAGTGCCTTGCCCAGTGCCGCGCTGCTGGAGGCATCGACATACCCGATGCCCTTGGTCCCGGAGCGCGAGGTGATGACGACGCCGGGGACGGCAGTGGCGGCGCCGGCCGAGGCGTAGGTGATCGTGACAGCCGTGCGACCGGTTCCGCGCGCCGCGAGGGCGTTGGCGTCAAAGAGGGCCGGGTCGAGAACGCTGCCGAAGACGGGGCGGATCGAGCGGGGCACGACATATGCCGCCTTGCCGATCACCATCTTCTCGACGCCCTGGCGAGCCCAGATGCCGAGCGGTACGAGCGAGAGCCGGCCCTGGGCGTCGCGGGTGACCCGCACGAGGTCGCCGGTGGGCAGCGTGACGACCGAGCTGCTCGCGGCAGTCGACATCGAGGGAGTCCAGCGGGCCGCGAACGGACTCGATGGGGCGGGCGCACCGGCGACGGCGGGCACGGCACCTCCTGCCGCGAGGATGGCGCCGGCCCCCAGTGCCAGCGCGAGGAGTGGCTTGCGTGTCATGGTCAGCCCTTCTGCAGTGAATCGGGTGGTGTGCCGGGACCCGTCGAAATGGCACGGGGCAGGGCTGGTCATTCCGGTGAATGGTCGCCGGAATGGGGGGTTCAAGGGGCCAATCGGTATGCGGCCGTGATGGTTTCGTCGAGTCGAGTGCCATCCATCGCCACGGCGGACACGCGTAGGTCGCCGCTGGTGCGGCCGGGCCCAGCGGACGGGATGGTGAGGGTCACGGCATACCGGCCGCCGCCGAGGGCCGTCACCGGTGCATTGACCCAGCCGGCGCCGTATGCCGTCTCGACCCGCACCGAGCGCAGCGCGGGCGTGTGCAGGCCGACCTGGTGGAGGGTCAGCGTGAGCGTGCGGCGGCCGGCCGGCAACGTGCCGTCAACCCGGACGGGGAAGTTGTAATCGGCATACAGCATCGGCAGCACCTGGCACGGTCCGGTGCCGGCGCACTGCCAGCCGGCGGGGATCGGCCGCGCGGCGGACATCGGAACCGTCAGGATCGTGCGGAGGTGGGTGCCGGTGCGATACGGCGCGCCGCGGTCGACGTCAAGGGTCGCGGTGAGGACTGTGGTGCCCATGGGAACCGGCACGCCGGGCTCCGTGATGAGGTAATCGGTGCCCGAGGCGATGGTGCGGGCATCGGCGCGCACCGACCAGGCCACGGTGTCTGGATCGGCATACAGGATGTGCAGGGGGAAGGTGTCGCGCTGAAGTGCATACAGCCACAAGGCTTTTGAGGAGTCGAGGCACGCGAAGCAGATCATGGGATCCGGCGCGAGGATTGCCGGGTCGGAAAAGATCCCGGTGTGGATCGGTTCCTTGGCCCAGTCCTCGGCATACCGCCGCGGGCTCGGCAGCGAGCGCCACTCGGACTCGATCTGGCCGAGTTGCGCGTCGACGTCCTCCATGAAGTTGGCGTGCGTGGAGTAGTTAGGGCCGGTCGAGACGAACTCCGTCACCCGGCGCGAGCTGTCCAGCAGGCTGCCAAAGGACCAGCCGCCAAGGTTCGCGTCCGCGGCCGCCCGCAGCAGCATGCGACGCGTGGTGTTCGGGCCGTAGAACGTGCTGTCAATCCGGGCAAAAGTCTTTGGGTCATAGGAGATGGACACGGGACGATTCGGGATCGGCCCGGAGCGACCGGCGCTGACGGCATACCGGCCCGCTTGTTGTCCGGTGGGGGAGTAGGCGAGCAGCGAGTTGGTGAGGGCGGTCCTCGCCTGCGTGCCGACGGCCGTCGGGGTCACGAGCAGGCGCGGCGTCATCCCATCGCCAATCGTGCCGAAGGAGACCGATGAGCTGTAGTCGACGGTGCCGACACTGCGTTCCAGGGAGAGTTCGAACATCTTCGGGATGTTCGGCACGCCGAGGTTGACGGTGACGGGCGTGGTGGCGCTGCGCACATCGAGTGTCACGCTCCGCGCTGACGTCACCGTGAAGTCGGAGGACTGGGCGATCATGGCGGTGCCGTCGGCCGCGTTGTCCATCGCCAAGAGCAGATACCGCCCGGTGGGCACGCTGGCCTTTGCCACCCCATTCGTGAGCCCGAGGAAGACCCCACCCTTGTCGGGATTGTCGACATTGAAGGCGAAGACGACGCCATTGAGTCCGCGACTGTCGGCCCCGGTGACCCGAGTGGTCAGGGTGAACATCGGCCAGGCCGGATTCGCTGTGGGCTTGGCGATGGGTCGCACCGAGGAGACATTGGCGAGCAAGGCGCTCGCGGTGTTTTTCGCGAGGGCTGCGCCGAACGCGCGGGACGACGCCTCCGTCACGAAACCCTTGCCGGACAGGCCATTCCGCGAGGTGACCTCAACGCCGGCGACGGCCGTTGCGGATGTTGTCTGGGCATAGGTGATGTCGACCGGCATCCGGCCGCGGGAGGCGGCGATCGCTCGCACATCGAAAAGGCCCGGGTCGAGTCGGGTGCCGATCAGATCGTGCAGAGCCCGGGGCAGGACGTATGCCGCCGCGCCCGTCCGCGCGGTCAGCGCGCCACCGCGCGGGAAACCGGAGGGCAGGGCGAGCGTGGTGGCCCCCGCGGACGTCGTGCCGAGCTCGACCACATCCCCGGTCAGCAGCCGGACGCGCGTGGGCGCTGCGCGGCCAGGAGCCGCGAGCTTGACGGCGGGCGCGGCAGCGGTAGGCGTCGCCCCGGCGGCCGCCGCGCCGGCGGGGGCCACCGCGGCGACCCCTCCCGCGACGCCCAGCGCGAGCGCCGTCAATGGACCCAAAGCGATAACAGAACGACCCACCAGAAACACCCCTGCACCTCTGGCTCGGCCGGTGGTCGGGCGGCGCCCGCGTCGGTCGATGCTTCGGTGATCTTCACACCCGACATACCGGGTATGTCAACCCTTCCTCAGAACTATTTACCGAATCCGAGGACAGGCCATCTCGGGTCTCAGCGGCCGAGGGTGGCGCGGGCGATGACGAGGCGCTGGATCTGGTTGGTGCCCTCAAAGATCTGGGTCACTTTGGCCTCGCGGAAGTAGCGCTCGGCCGGGAAATCCTGGGTGTAGCCGGCGCCGCCGAGGACCTGCACGGCATCGGTCGTGACCTTCATCGCCGCATCGGTGGCGATCAGTTTGGCGATGGCCGCCTCCTTGCCGAAGGGTCGCCCGGCATCGCGCAGGCGAGCGGCATACAGATAGCTCGCTCGGGCGGAGCCGACCGCCGCCGCCATGTCGGCGATCAGGAAGGCGAGGCCCTGATTGCTCGCGATGGGCCTCCCGAACTGCTCGCGCTCCACGGCATACTTCGCGGCAAGGTCAAGGGCTCCTTGAGCCAAACCTGTTGCGCCAGCGGCGATTCCGAGGCGGCCGGAGTCGAGACCAGCGAGCGCAAGCGGCATACCGTGCCCCTCCGCCCCGATCCGGCGGCCCTCGGGGACCCGGACCTCGTCATAGATCACCTGGCGCACGGTGTCGCCGTGCAGGCCCATCTTGCGTTCGGGTTCGCCGAAGCTCAGGCCGGGGCTGTCCGCGGGGACGATGAAGCACGAGATGCCCCGTCCCCCGTCGTCGGAGGTGCGGGCGAAGGTCGTGTAGTAGTCGGCGTGGCCCGCGTGGCTGATCCAGGACTTGGTGCCGGAAATCAGATAGTCGCTGCCGTCGCGGCGGGCGCGGGTGGTCATGGATGCGACATCGCTGCCGGCCTGCGCCTCGGAGAGGGCGTAGGCACCGAGCGTCTCGCCGGACAGCATCCACGGCAGCAACTCGGCCTGCTGCTCGGGGGTGCCGGCGCTTGCGACCGGATAGCAGGTGAGCGTGTGCACGGAGATCCCGAGGCCTGCGGCCATCCAGACGCTCGACAGCTCCTCGAGCACCTGCAGGTAGATCTCGTACGGCTGGCCGGCCCCGCCGAACTCCTCCGCATAGGGCAGCGACATCAGCCCGGAGGCACCCATCAGGGTGAAGATCTCGCGGGGGAAAGCATCGGTCTTGGCCGCCGCGGCCTCGACCTGATCGACACGCGGTCGCAATTCCTTCTCGGCGATTTCGCGAACCAGGGCGATCAGGTCCGCGCCTTCATCGGTGGGCAGCAGGCGCTCGACAGGCATGATCAGCAGGGTAGGCGGGCCGCTGCTTCGGAGTCGAGCCGGGCTGGGGCGATCGGCGCTAGGGCCGGGCGCTTGGCCGATATCGCATCGCCCGAGCTGCGCCCGTGCAGGCGGCGCTGGACCCATGGCCGCAGATGAACACGGGCCCAGGCCGCGTGATTGGTCAGGGCCTCGCGCCGCCCGAGCCGGTTGGCTGCGGGCAGCGGCTCGCGCCAGTCGTCGTTGTTCAGGGGTATGCCGAGTGCGGTCGCCGCCGCGCACGCGACCCGGTGATGGCCCTCGGAGGTGAGGTGGATGCGGTCGTCGGCCCACATCCGCCAGTCTTGGAGTGCCTTGAGCCCCCACACATCGACGACGGCAGCGCCATGCCGACCGGCGATCGAGTGCAGATTGGCCGTGTGGGCGGCATGCCGGGGCCGAAGGGCCGCGAAGATGCCGGCCTTCGCCGGATCGCTCGGCGTGGCGAGCAGAACGTCCGCCCCCATGGCGCGGATCCGTGCGACAGCCGCATCGAGACGGTCAGCGACCTGTTCCAGGTCGACGCTGGGGCGCAGAATGTCATTGCCGCCGCCGACGATGCTCACCAGATCCGGTTGCAGCGTGAGTGCTGAGTCCAGTTGTGGCCCAACGACATCGTCGAGTTTCCGGCCGCGAACGGCGAGATTCGCGTAGGCGAATTCGTGCCCTGCGTCGACGGCCAGGGCGCTCAGGTGCGCCGCGAGCCGGTCGGCCCAGCCGCGAAATCCGTCGGGTGGTTCGGGCAGGGGATCGCACATACCTTCGGTGAATGAGTCGCCGATGGCGACATAGCGATGCCAGGGTGCGGAGGTCACAACCGACAACTCTAAGCAGCCGACCCGGTGGTCAGGCGGTGCGGGTGTGCGGCAGCGGGCGACGGCGTGCGGCGGCTGTCGCCGCGAGGACGACGAGCGCCGCGATCGCCGCAGCGATCCCCACGACGGTCGACTCCGGCCGATCCGTCAGCCGCCCGACCGCGATCCACCCCAGTCCCCAGCCCATCGCGAGGGCGACGCCGAGGCGCGGGCCGAGCCGGTCCGCATACAACATCCCCAAGCCGGCGGCGACTGCTAGCACGATCACGGTGAGGATCTCGGCGACCCACTTCTGCGGCTCGAAACCCGAATCCACCAGGGTCGCTGCGATATTGGCGCAGGTCGCCACGGAAACCCAGCCGAGGTAAAGCCCGAAGGTCCCATCGGTGATCACCCGGTCGAGCGTCGACTCCGCGGGCATCGATGTCAGACGACTCATGAGCACGCCAAGGGTCAGCACGAGCGCGGCGATGATCGCGACGCTGACCCACAGCCAGCCGGCGCGAACCACAAGGAGCCACAAGGCATTGAGCACCATTGTCGCGGCGGCGAGCCAGCCGGTCGCGCGATGCCGCGGGCTCTCACCGACAGCCCGCCACTGCCAAATCGTGTAAACGAGGAGCCCGAGATAGATCGGCGTCCAGATGGAGAACGCTGGGGCAGCCGGCGCGATATACGTCGCATCGGCAGCCAGCGCGCCACCCGACGCCTGCTGGACCTCCGGGCCGCCGAGGACCCCGAGACCGACCATCGTCCCGATGATGCACAAGATCTCGGCCGCCGTGATGGCCAGCCGGCGGGCGAAGTCGCTATTCATGAAGGGTTTCTTGAGTCGGTGGAATTCATTGTCAGGCCGGAGTTTTCGAGCACCCACGTCCAGAGGCGATCTCGATCGGCGGGCGTCGAGCGCGTTGTCGGCAGGAAGTTCGTCGACCGCTCGTGCCGGTCGTGCCACAGCCCCCCGCCGGGCGGAGCGGGCATGGTAGCCAGCAGCCACGTGATCGTGTCGGCACCATCATCCGGCTGCCGCAGGAGAGGCCCCATGACCTTGTCGAAGCCTGGGAGCGATTCGGTGACGCCGGGCGTCGTGACCCACCCGGGGTGCATGGCATAGACGTGCGCCGCTGGCCACCGCCTGACGAAGTGGTCGAGCAGGTCGACCTGCGTCCTTTTGCTGCGCGCGTATGCCGTTGCGCCAGAGAACTTTTCGGATTGATACTCCGGGTCGTCCACGGGCAGCGGCTGCGTGTACATCCCGCCTGAGGTGACGAAGACGATCCGCGAATCGGGAGCCAGTCGATCCGCCAGGAGGTCGGTGAGCAAGACCGGACCGAGCACGTGGACCGCCATGGTGAGCTCGTGGCCCTGGGCGCTCTCGGTGCGTTTCGCCGGGAGCACGCCCGCATTGTGGACAATGCCGTGCAACTCAATGCCGCTGTCTCGCAAGGCCGTTGCCGCAGCACGGACCGATTCCAGGTCAGCCAGGTCGGCGGTCCAGACCCGGGCATCGTGGGGGAGGCGATCGGCGACCGCCTGCCCCTTGGCGCGGTCACGAACGAGCAAATGCACCGTGGCGCCCAGCGCGGCGAGTTGCTCGGCGACGGCGGTTCCGATGCCCGATGACGCGCCGGTGACAAGCACCTGCCGCCCGATCAGCGTTGCCGGCTCCGGGTCGGCCGGCCAGGTGGACAGCCGCGACCGCACGGCCGGGCCGATGCGCGAAAAGCCGGGAACGACGGTGCGGTCCAGGGCGGCATCGAGTGCACTGGCGGCCGCTGAGCGGATGGATCGAGAGGTCATGACGCGAACTCCAGGACGTGAGGGAGGAGGAAAAGCATGCCGAGCGACCAGGTCAGGTGCGTGATGATTGGCCCAAGGATGCCGCCGGTGACCCGGCGTTGCAGACCAACAACCAGCCCCAGCAAGGCGGCGGCGAGCACAAGGAGCGGCACGCCCGAGGCGGCCGTCACCACGGCATACACCAGCGTGGTGATGGCGACGGCGTGACGGCGCCCGATGCCGGCATACAGCGCGCCCCGGAAATAGAGCTCCTCGGCGATCCCATTGACCGCGGTGATCACCGCGACGACCGGCAGCGACCCCAGCGCGGCATGCGCCAGCAGCCCGTCGACGGGCTCACGCAGCAACGGAATCCGGGCGACGACGAGGGCGCCGACCAGGAAAACCAGCAGCAGCACGGTCCCGAGCGCGAGGGATTGCACAACGGCCCGGCCATCGGCCGCACCCGAGCGCGTGTGCGCCCGACCCAAGTGCAATTTGCCGGACGCGAAGGCGCCGATCGTCCACACCACCGCCAGGGCCAGGGTGCCGACATAGAAAAGGGGGTCACCCGGCGTGATCCGCAGCGCCCACCCGAGGACCGCGGCCCCCACCACGAGGGTAATGACGGCCACCAGCCGCCGACGACGGAAGGCCGCATCGCTCTCGGTGTGATCGCGCGGCACCGGTTCGACGAGAGCTGCGCGGACGAAGCGGCGCAACTCGGTGACGGGTCCGTTCATCCGCCGCGCCGCAGTCCGCGCCCCAGCCTCCGCAGGGCCTGGGGTATGCCGATCGCCTGGGCCAGCGACTGGGTGCCGGCCCACTCCGGGTCGGCCGACGTCAGCCGCGCCGGGTCCGTGGTGCCGGGCTCCGGCAGAGCGCCGTGAGCACCGTCGACCAGCGCCGCGCGGACCGCCTCGTCATAGCCGATCAGGTCGGCCGGCGACTTGCCGAGGTGGTGGGTCAGATCGCTCTCCTTAGCAACGACCTCGTGAACCAGGCTGCCTACCAAGGGTTTTGCCACACCGGTGGGCACCGGAGTGACGAGCCCAACCCAGTGACTGGCCAAGCGCGGGGTCAGGACGGGGACGGTGATGATTCTCCTGGGCGTGAGGCCCGCCAGGCGGGCATACCGCTGGATCATCTCGCGGTAGGTCAACACATCCGGGCCACCGATGTCGTAGGTGCGATTAGCGTTCTCCGGCACCGTGGCTGCCGCGACGAGGTGGTCCAGCACATCAGCAATGGCGATGGGCTGGATGGAGTTGTCGAGCCACTTGGGAGCGATCATTGCCGGGAGGCGCACGGTCAGGTGGCGCAGCATCTCAAAGGATGCCGAGCCGGCGCCGAGGACGACGGCGGCCTGCAGCACGCTGGTCGGGACGCCGCTGGCCATCAGGAGATTGCCGACTTCGACACGTGAGGCCAGGTGCTCGGACAACTCCCCGTCGGGGTGCAGGCCGGAAAGGTAGACAATGCGCCCGACGTGCGCGTCATAGGCCGCCCGCCCGAAGCGCTGTGCGAGCTGCCGGTCGCGCCCGGAGAAGTCCGCTTTGCCGTCCATCGAGTGCAGCAAGTAGTAGGCGATGTCGACGCCGGATAGGGCTTCGCGCAGTGCCGCATCGGAGTCGGCGTCGCCCTCGACGACCTCCACATCATCTCTCCACAACCGGTCACGCACGCGCTCCGCCGAGCGGGTTAGGACACGCACGGCATACCCCTCGCCCACGAGCCGGGGCACGAGACGAGCCCCGATATAGCCGGTTGCCCCCGTGACGAGGACGGTGCTCACGGGGTGAGTCCGTCGAGGGCGGTGCGCAGGGTTTTGGCGGTTTCGTCGCCGAGGCGGTTGAGCAAAGGCATCATCAGAGGGCCAAGGAAGCGTGCGGGTCCGGTGAAGGTGAATTCCGCGGTGTAGTCCACGACGCTGCCGCCGTCGGGAGCCGGCGTGACGACAATGAGGTCGCGGCTGGTCGTCGTCTCGTTGCGCCCGACGATGACGAAGTCGGGTGCCGAGACGCGCTCGACGGTGTATTCCAGCTTCACAGTGCGACCCACGAACTTCGAGACATTGGCATAGGTCGTCCCGGGCCCGCCGTCGCCGCTGGTGCGAGTGCAGGAGACGGTGCCGGAGTCCCATTCGGTCGCGTTCTCGAAGTCGGCGAGATAGGCGAAGACGGTGTCGCAATCCGTGTGGGTGGTCACGCGGCGGTGCAGGGTCGGCATATCAAATCCTCCGGAGGGTGAGTTGGGCGACGTCGAGATAACCGGTGCGAAAACCGGCCTCGCAGTAGGCGAGATAGAACTCCCACATGCGGCGGAAGCGCTCGTCGAAGTGCTCGCTGGCGATGCTCCCCCAAGCGTCGGTGAAGCTCGCCCGCCAGCGGCGCAGTGTCTCGGCATAGTGCCGGCCGAAGGCGAAAGTCTCCGCCCGCTGCAGGGTGGTATGCCGGGCGAGGACGCCGTCGATGGCGGCCAGGGACGGGATCAGGCCGCCGGGAAAGATGTACTCCTGGATCCAGCCATGGGAGTGCCGGGTGGCGAGATAGCGATGGTGGTCCATGAGGATGGCCTGGATAACGGCGCGCCCGCCGGGGACAAGGCGGTTGTCGATCGTGGCGAAGAAGTCGGGCCAGAACTCGTCCCCGACGGCCTCGATCATCTCGATGGAGACGATCGCGTCGAACTGGCCCGTGACGGCGCGGTAATCCTGCAATCGGACCTCAACGCGATCTGCCAGGCCGGCCGCCGCGATGCGTTCCTGAGCGAGGTGCTGCTGCTCGGCGGAGAGGGTGATGCTGATGACCCGAGCGCCGCGCTCGGCCGCACGCAAGGCGAGCTCGCCCCACCCGGTGCCGATCTCCAGCAGACTGGTGCCCTCCCCAACTCCGGCCGCGTCGAGCGCGCGATCGATCTTGCGCCATTGCGCCTGCTGCAGGTCTTGCTCGGGCAGGGGTTCAGGGCCGACGAAGAGGGCGGAGCTATAGGTCATCGAGGGGTCGAGGAAGGCCGTGAAGAGTTCGTTGCTGAGGTCATAGTGCGCCGAGACGTTGACTGCGGCGTTCTCGGGGGTGCCCCGATGGTGTTGTGGCAGAGCAGAATCGGCGAGTCGTCGCAGGGAGACGACGGGCTTCGGTAGGAGAGATTCGAGTTGGGAGGCAAAGGGTGCGAGGGCATCCGCGAGGTCGGTCCCCTCGCCCGCCGTCCAGTCGCCCTCCATATAGGCCTCGCCGAGGCCGATCTTCGGATGTTCGCCGAGACGGCGATAGAGCGACTCCGGGCGCACCAGGTTTAGGCGTGGGGCGTTAGCGTCGCCGCCGCCGAGAATCTGCCCGGCTGGCAGGTGCACCTGAACCGGAACGCGAGCGAGTAGCGCTTCGGTCAGTCGACGAGCCACCGCCGTGCGCAGTGTGGCCACGGGCCGGATCGGCGCGAGCCGTGCCGTGTGTGTCGCGGTGCTGCTCATGGCTAGCGCACCCCACCCTGACGTGCGCCCGGCTGAATTGGTAAGCGCCGCAACCACAATCGGATTCCATGCCAGCGGATCATCGTGCTGACCCGATGCGTCATGAGTGGGCGGGCGACCACGGTGCGGAGCAGGTTGGCGCGCGTGAGGGGGCGAGCCTCGCCACTGAGCGTCGCCGTGAGAATGGGGCCGCCATCGTCCGTGAGTTCGATGTGGATGGCGACCTGACGGGGCGTGGTGCGCAGGCGCACGGCATACCGGCCGGAGATGTCGTTGAACGGCGAGACATAGAAGGTCTTGTCAATCTCGGTGCCAGCGACAGCGTCGGCCCCCGAGACGACATACGCATGTCGCCCGCCATAGGTGTTGTGCACCTCGATGACGACCGCGCGAAGGTCCTCGCCGGCGAGACACCAGTAGGCCGTCATCGGGTTGAAGGTGTGACCCAACACTCGCGGATGGGCCAGCATGAGGACACGGTCGATGGGATCGCCCGGGATGCCGGACGCGTCCACTCGGCTGATCGCGTCCGCCTTCAGCTCGGCGAAAGTCGTTGCGCCAGAGAGGTGATCACGGGCGTCGAAGTAGATGCCGAGGGTTCTCTGCACCTGTGGCGGGAAGTCGAGATCGATGAGCCACGAATAGTGACGATTGCTGAAAGCTTTGCGGATCGGGCGGTGGCGGACGTGCGCGACCTCGCCGATGACCAGGCACGGCGTATCGGGCAGCGTGGCTGCGGCCATCGCTGCCGGGCCGGTGTGGAAGGAGAGCGCCATCGTTGTCACCACTGTGCTCCAAAGGCTGCGGCGGCCGCTACACCCGAACGGCAGCCATCTTCGTGGAAGCCCCAGCCGTGATAGGCCCCCGCGAAAGTTGTTGTGCCCGTGGTGAGTTGCGTGAGGCGAGATTGGGCGGCGACGGCCGCCGCGTCGAAGATGGGGTGGGTGTAGCGCATCCGCGCGATGACGTCGTTGTCACTGACCGCACGAGTGGGGTTCAAGGTCACCAGCAGCGGATCGCTCTCATCGAAGCCCTGCAATCGGTTCATCCAATACGTTACCTGCGCTGGCGCGTCCGAGTTGCGTTGGGCAACAACGAAGTTCCACGAAGCCCGGGCTCGCTTAGTCGACGGAAGGAAGGACTCGTCCCGGTGCAGAAGGGTCTCATTTGTCGAGTAGCGGAAGGCCCCCAGGATCTCCTTCTCGTCAGGGGTCGCGTCGCGCAGGAGGGCGAGTGCCTGATCGGCATGGGTGGCGACGACCACCCGATCGAAGGCCTCCTCGCCCGCCGTGGTGGCGAGGGTGACGCCATTGCTGTGGCGTGTCACCCCGACGACACCGGACCCGCGCCGCACGTCCGGGAGGCGATCGGCGATCGCGTGGACATAGGTCGCGGACCCACCGACCACCGTCCGCCATTGCGGCGAGTTGCCCACGCTCAACATTCCGTGGTGATCGAGGAATCGAAAAAGATGGACCGCTGGATAGCCGAGCGCGGCCTGGCGTCCACTGGACCAGACACACGAAACCAGCGGCACGGCATACAAATTCGTGAAGCGTGCCGAGAACCCGTGCTCGTCGATGAACTCCCCAAAGGTCGTCAGATCGTCCGCGGGATGACTAGCCAGGAAGGCTGCGCCGAGCTGGTGAAAGCGCCGCACGGAGCGGAGCAGGTCGACATAGGCCGGGCTGAGGAGGCGTCGTGGCTGGGCGAGGAAACCCCCGATGCCCTTGCCGCCGGCATATGCCAGCCCGGAGGAGGGATCGCTGATCGACATCGACATCTCGGTGTCGCGGGTCGCGATCCCGAGCTCGGCGAACAGGCGGGTGAGCAGGGGATAGGTCCGATCGTTGTGGACGATGAAGCCGGTGTCGACGGCCAGCGGACCGCTGCGGCTGGTCACCTGGTGCGTGTGCGAGTGGCCCCCGAGCCGGTCTTCGGCCTCGAAAAGCGTCACCTGGTCGCGCCGAGCCAGCAGGTATGCCGCGGTGAGACCCGAGATGCCCGACCCCACCACCGCGACGCGCCGTGGTCTGGCGCCGGTCTGGGCATGTTCACTCATAGAGTCGACGGTAGTCGACAACTAGGGCCAGTTGTCGAATGATTGTCTAAGGTTTTTGACCGCTAGAGTGACCCCCGTGACCGGCGCCACAGATGCCATGCGCATCGGAGAGTTCAGCGCTCGCGTCGGTCTGTCCACGCACACGATCCGCGCCTGGGAGCGGCGATACGGACTGGTGTCCCCATTGCGGACCGAGGGTGGGTACCGCGTCTACGGCCCGGGCGATCTGGCCCGGGTGCGCGCCGCGGCGAGCCTGGTCGAGTCCGGCGTGTCGGCTGCGAATGCCGCCGCCCGCGTGCTGGCCGCCGAACGTGCCAATGGTGGGCCCAAGGCCAACTCAGCCTCTCGTCCCGCCCGCGATGTCGGGGCCAGCTTGCTGGCCGCGGTCTTGGATTTCGACGAAGCCGCCGTGCACGCGATTTTGGACCGGCTCTTCGCCGATCGGCCCATCGAAGAGGCCATCGAGACGCAACTCTTGCCCTTCTTGCGTCAACTCGGTGGCCTGTGGGCCGCCGGCGAAGCCAGTGTCGCGCATGAACATTTCGCCAGTGCCCTGATCCGGAGCCGGCTCTCGGCTCACACGATGACGTGGGGACGCGGTCAGGGGCCGGTCGTCATCCTGGCCTGCCTCCCGGGCGAACAGCACGATCTCGCGCTGCTCTGCCTCGGCGTGCTGCTCGGCCGCTCCGGCTGGCGGGTCCGCTTCCTCGGCTCCGACACCCCAATCCGCGATGTCAGCGTCATGGCCGACCGCGTCACACCGGACTGGATCGTGCTGTCCGGCCGCGACCCCGAATCCGTGACCACCAACCGCCGCGCCCTAAGCGATCTGTCCCGCCGCCACCGGGTCGGCATCGCCGGCCCTGCCGCCGCACCCGGACGTATGCCGGGTCGCGTCCACCGGCATACCGGCTCCGTCGCCGACACCGCCCGCGCCCTCACCGCCCGCGCCTGACCGCTGTGTGTAGGGAAACCTACATGGCGTCCGGTTACGGGAGGCGCCAGTCGATGGGGTCGGCGCCTAGGGCGACCAGGGCGGCATTGGCGCGGCTGAACGGGCGGGAGCCGAAGAAGCCGGAGTGGGCGGAGAGCGGCGAAGGGTGGGCGCTTTCGATGACCGGAGTAGCGCCGAGGGCCGGCTTGAGGTTGCGGGCGTCCCGGCCCCACAAAATGGCGACCAGCGGCCCACCGCGCGAGACCAGGGCGTCGATGGCGCACGCGGTGACCTCCTCCCAGCCCTTGCCGCGATGCGAGGCCGACGCGCCAGGACGCACCGTGAGTACCCGGTTGAGCAGGAACACCCCAGCCTCCGCCCAGGGCGTCAAGTCGCCCGTGCTGGGTCGGGGCAACCCCAGGTCGCTCTGCAGTTCCGTATAGATGTTCTCCAAACTGCGGGGGATTGGGCGCACCTCGGCGGCGACAGAAAAGGACAGGCCGATGGGATGGCCCGGCGTCGGATACGGATCCTGGCCCACGATCAAGACACGCACCTGATCGAGCGGTTGCTCGAAGACGCGCAGGACATGCGAGCCGGCGGGCAGGTATCCGTGCCCGGCCGCGAGTTCGCCGCGCAGGAAGTCGCCGAGCTCGGCAATCCGCGGCTCCACGGGGGCCAGCGCGCTCGCCCACGACGGGTGAACCAGGTCAGCCAGCGGGCGCGCCATACCTCTCCTGCCCAATCGAGACGATTCGGCCGCAGCGGCCGTCCGCTGGCAGGCTATCGGGGTGACAACTCCTCCGTGGCAGGGTGCGCTCTTCGATCTCGACGGCACGCTCGTCGACACCATCCCGCTCATCCTCGCCTCCTTCGACCATGCCCTGACGACGGTCGTCGGCGCGCCCCGCCCCGAGGCGGAAGTCCGGGCGTGGATCGGGCGGCGGCTCGGGGAGGTCTTCGAGGCGGAGTATCCCGAGCGGGCGGCCGACCTTGAGGAGACCTATATCGCGTGGAACCGGCGCAATGCTCCGACTCTCATCGGTCGCTATGACGGCATCGAGGACCTCGTGCGCGCGCTGGTCGACGTGCAGCTGCGCCTCGGCATCGTGACCTCCAAGCGCCGTGAAACGGCGGACGAAGCCCTGGAGTTGACCGGCCTGGCCGGCCTGGTCCCGATCCTCGCCGCCAGCGAGGACACCACCGATCACAAACCCAACCCCGCCCCCCTGCTGCACGGCGCGGCCCGGCTCTCGGTGCCGGTGCAGCAGTGTGTGTATGTCGGGGATGCCGTGGTCGACATCCAGGCTGCCCAGGCGGCCGGCATGGCGAGCATCGCCGTGACCTGGGGGGCCGGGGATCGCGACGCGCTGATCGCGGCCGCTCCCGACCATCTCGCCGACACCGCAGAGCAACTGCAGCACCTGCTCCTCGGCGCCTAGCCGGCCCGAGCGCCAGTCGGTCGCCGGTGGCCTGCGTGATAACCTCTTGGGGCGTATGTGGCGTCGGCGCTTCTCCTCGCGCTGCCACCGGTGGTCGTCGGGGACGGGCCCGCACACTCTCCTACTTGTCTTCAAAGGAAGGCTCTTTCATGGCGCAACCCAGCCCCGAGACGCTGACGCATCTGCAGCGTCTGGAGGCCGAGAGCATCCACATCATGCGGGAGGTCGCGGCCGAGGCCGAGAACCCGGTGATGCTCTACAGCATCGGCAAGGACTCCGCCACGATGCTGCACTTGGCCCGCAAGGCGTTCTACCCGGCGCCGCCCCCCTTCCCGCTGCTGCACGTCGACACCACCTGGAAGTTCCAGGCGATGTATGAACTGCGGGACAAGGCGGCACGCGAGGCGGGCATGGAGCTGCTCGTCTACCAGAACCCCGAGGCCAAGGAGAAGGGGATCAATCCCTTCGACCACGGTCCCCTGCATACGGACATGTGGAAGACCGAGGGCCTGAAGCAGGCGCTCGACAAGTACGGCTTCGACGCCGCCTTCGGCGGTGGCCGCCGCGATGAGGAGAAGTCCCGCGCCAAGGAGCGCGTCTTCTCCTTCCGCAACGCCCGCCACCAGTGGGACCCCAAGAACCAGCGCCCGGAGCTGTGGAAGCTCTATAACGCCCGCAAGCACAAGGGCGAGTCGATGCGAGTCTTCCCGCTGTCCAACTGGACCGAGCTCGACATCTGGCAGTACATCCACCTCGAGGGCATCGAGATCGTGCCGCTCTACTTCGCGGCCGAGCGCCCGGTCGTCGAGCATGACGGTCTGACGATCATGGTCGATGACGACCGCTTCCCGCTCAATGGGCGCGTTCCGGAGATGAAGAGCGTGCGCTTCCGCACCCTCGGCTGCTACCCGCTGACCGGTGCCGTCGAGTCCACCGCCACCACGCTGCCCGAGGTCATTCAGGAGATCCTGCTGACCACCACGTCCGAGCGCCAGGGCCGCGCGATCGACCACGACAGCGCTGGCTCGATGGAGAAGAAGAAGCAGGAGGGCTACTTCTGATGACCACCACGGAAGGGCCGATCTACCAGGTCGAGTCCCTGATCGCCGAGGACATCGACGCCTACCTCGAGAAGCACCAGCACAAGACGATGCTGCGCTTCATCACCTGTGGCTCGGTCGACGACGGCAAGTCCACCCTGATCGGGCGGATGCTCTATGACAGCCACATGATCTTCGAGGACCACCTGCAGGCCCTTGAGGCCGACTCCAAGAAGGTCGGCACCCAGGGCGAGCAGATCGACTTCGCGCTCCTCGTCGACGGCCTCGCGGCCGAGCGGGAGCAGGGCATCACGATCGACGTGGCCTACCGCTTCTTCGGCACCGAGAAGCGCAAATTCATCGTTGCCGACACCCCGGGCCACGAGCAGTACACCCGCAATATGGTGACCGGCGCCTCGACCGCCGAGCTCGCCGTCATTCTGATCGACGCGCGCAAGGGGGTGCTGACGCAGACCCGCCGGCACAGCTACCTCGCGCACCTGCTCGGCATCCGGCATATCGTCCTCGCGGTCAACAAGATGGACCTCGTCGACTACAGCCAGGAGCGCTACGACGAGATCGTCGCCGACTATCGCGCCTTCGCCGACTCGATCGGCATCACGGCGTTCACGCCGATCCCGATCTCGGGCTTCCTCGGCGACAACATCACGAACCACTCCGAGAACACGCCCTGGTACACCGGCACCACGCTGATGAACCACCTGGAGACGGTCGAACTCGACCAGACCCTGGACCAGGCCCGGCCCTTCCGTATGCCGGTGCAGCGCGTCGTGCGCCCCGACCTCGACTTCCGCGGGTTCTCCGGAACGATCGCCAATGGCATCGTGCGCCCCGGCGACAAGGTCCGCGTGCTGCCGACGAACCGCACCTCGACCGTGGCGCGGATCGTCACCTTCGATGGCGACCTGGAACAGGCCGTGGTTGGGCAGGCGGTCACGCTGACGCTCGAGGACGAGATCGACTGCTCGCGCGGTGACGTGCTGGTGCTCGACAGCGCCCCGGCCGAGGCCGCGGACCACTTCGAGTGCCACCTGGTGTGGATGGACGACAGCGAAATGCTGCCGGGCCGGCCCTACTGGATCAAGATCGGCACCACGACGGTCACGGCGCAGTTCGAGCGCCCGAAGTATGCCGTCAACGTCAACACGATGGAACACGTCGCGGCGAAGACCTTGGGGCTCAACGCGATTGGCGTCCTGACCTTCTCGACCGACAAGCCGATCGTCTTCGAGCCGTATGCCGACAGTCACGACCTCGGCGGCTTCATCGTCGTCGACAAGATGACCAACGCGACGGTTGCGGCGGGCATGATCCACTTCGCGCTGCGCCGGGGCAAGAATGTCGCCTGGCAGCCGCTGGAGATCGACCGGGCCCACCACGCGAAGATGAAGCACCAGGCTCCGGCCGTCATCTGGCTGACCGGGCTCAGCGGCGCCGGCAAGTCCGAGGTCGCCAATGAGCTGGAGGTGCAGCTGGCGCGGATGAACCGGCATACCTTCCTGCTCGATGGCGACAACATCCGCCACGGCCTGTCCAAGGACCTCGGCTTCGATGACGCCGACCGGGTCGAGAACGCCCGCCGGCTCGCCGAGGTCGCCAAGCTGATGGCGGATGCCGGCCTGATCACGATCGTCTCCTCGATCTCGCCCTTCCGCGCCGAACGCGAGATGGCGCGCGAGCTGATCGCGGACGGCGAGTTCGTCGAGGTCTTCGTTGACATGCCGCTTGCGGAAGCCGAGAAGCGTGACGCCAAGGGCCTCTACGCCAAGGCCCGCGCCGGGGAGCTCGCGCACTTCACCGGGGTGAACAGCCCGTATGAAGCGCCGACGGCCCCCGAGGTCCGCATCGATGCGCTGACCACCACGCCGAAGGATGCTGCGGCGCAGATTATTTCGCTGCTCATCCCCTGACCGGCCACGCCGCCGAACGACCGCGCGCCGCAACCATCACGGTTGCGGCGCGCAGTCGTCGATGGCCGCGGCGACCGTGGCGGCGAAGTCCATCAGGGCCGGTCCGCTTTCCGGCGGACCGGCAGCCGACACGGCACATACGGGTATGCGGGTCGCGCCCGCCGCGGCAAGCGCCGCCAGCCGCTCCGCAATCAGCGCGGCGCTGGAATCGATCGGCACCGAACAAAAGGCAACGACATCGAAAGGGTCCGGCCGGCCGGCATCGGCCCGGGCGTCCAGGGCTATGCCGAGCAACTCGGGCAGGCGTTCGACAGATTGGTCATAGACCAGTCCATCGCCGAACTGCCCGGCCAACGCGAGCGTCTTGGGCCGCGCACCGCCCATGAACAGCGGCACCCGCTGCTTGTCCGGCACTGGATGTCGCAACTGGACCCGGTCCAGGCGGACATACCGGCCCTGTGCGGTGACCTGCTCGCCGTCGAGAAGGCGGCGCAGCGCGACGGCATATTCCCGCAGCAAGGTCAGGGGCGAGTCGGCGCGCACGCCCGCCTGGCCCATCCACTCCAGGACGCCGTGCCCGATCCCGGGGAGCAGTCGTCCAGGGAACATCCGCGCGAGCGTTGCCACTTCCATAGCGGTTAACGCGACATTGCGCAGCGGCACGGGCATCAGCCCGATGCCCACGCGCAGGTGGTCGGTGGCGGCGAGTGCGGCTGCCGCACAAGCAATTCCGGATTCGGCAAAGCAGTCTTCCCAGAGCCACAGCTCGGGTATGCCCGCGTCTTCCGCCGCGCGGGCCACCTCCAGCAAGGCCTCGGGCGGCTGGTCGGGCGGGAAGATCAGGCCGACCTCCATAAGGTCAGCGGGCCTTAAACTCGGGGAAGTCGTCATCGCGGAACTCGCCGGGGGCCCGTTCGGCCGACTCCTCGGCCTCCCGGGTGCGCAACTCGACCCGGCGGATCTTCCCGGACATCGTCTTCGGTAGTTCCGCGAACTCCAGACGGCGCACGCGCAGGTAGGGCGCGAGGTGTTCGCGGGCATACGCGAAGATCGAGCGAGCAGTCTCGGCGGTCGGCTCATATCCGTCGACCAGCGCGACATAGGCCTTGGGCACGGCGAGGCGCACGGGATCGGGCGCGGGCACGACCGCTGCCTCCGCGACGGCCGGGTGCTCAATGAGAACCGACTCCAACTCAAAGGGACTGATCTTGTAGTCCGAGGCCTTGAAGACATCGTCGGTGCGCCCGACATAGGTGATGTAGCCATCCGAATCCCGTTCTGCCACATCGCCGGTGTGATAGAAACCGCCAGCCATGGCCTCGGCATTGCGCTGCGGGTCGCCCTGATATCCGGTCATCAGCGAGAGCGGACGGGCGGACAGGTCGATGCACAACTCACCCTCGCCGGGGCCCTCGACCAGGGTGCCCTCGAGCGGGTCGACGAGCACCACGGGCACGCCGGGCAGTGGCCGGCCCATCGACCCGGACTTGACCGGCTGACCGGGGCTGTTCGCGACGCTCGCGGTGGTCTCGGTCTGGCCGAAGCCATCGCGGATCGTCAATCCCCAGTGCTTCTGCACCTGTGCGATGACCTCGGGGTTGAGGGGTTCACCGGCGCCGATTGCCTCGCGCAGCACGCCCGCACCCCCGGACAGATCGGCATTGATGAGCATCCGCCAAACGGTCGGCGGCGCACAGAAACTCGTGACGCCCTCGCTGCGGATCTGATCCAGCAGAGCCGACGCATCGAAGCGCGCATAGTTGTAGACGAAGATCGTCGCCTCGGCCAGCCAGGGCGCAAAGAAGTTCGACCAGGCGTGCTTGGCCCAGCCGGGGCTGGAGACGTTCAGGTGCACATCGCCCGGCAGCAGGCCGAGCCAGTACATCGTGCTCAGGTGCCCCACCGGATAGGAGATATGGGTGTGCTCGACCAACTTGGGCCGGCTCGTCGTCCCGGAGGTGAAATAGAGCAGGAGCCGGTCGGTGCTCGCATTGCCGGGATGCTCGATGACCGCGTCGTGGATGTCGTATGCCGTCGCGAAGCGCACCCATCCCTCCACCTCGTCGACGACGATGCGGACGTAATCGCCTGGCACCGCAGCGAATTTCGGTGCATCGGCCGTATTGCAGACGACCGCCTTGGCGTTGCCCCGGTCGAGGCGATCGATCAACTCCGCCGGGCCGGCCGCCGCGGTCGTCGGCATGATGACGGCACCCAGCTTCATCACGGCGAGCATGGTTTCCCACAGCTCGACCTGGTTTCCGAGCATGACGACGACGCTGTCCCCGCGACCGATGCCCTGGTCACGAAGCAGCGCCGCGACCTGATCGGAGCGCGCCGCCAACTCTGTGAAGGTGAAGGATCCGCGGCGTCCGTCCTCCTCGACGATCACCAGTGCCGGGCCGTCGACCCGCGCGGCGATGTCATCGAACCAGTCGTGGGCGAAGTTGAAGTTCGACCCGACATCCGGGAAGGCGAAAGTGGCCAGCGCGCCGGCATAGTCCTCTCGCAACTCCAGCAGGTGGTCGCGCGCCGCGCGCAGGGCCTCGGTTCCGGACATCGTCGCTCTCCTTCCACGCCATCTGCGCCCGTCACGGCGCCTACACCAAACCTCCCACACGCCGGGCGAGCACGACCAGCGGCCCCGCTGCTTAGAGGTTCTCGTGGGTGATTCGCCCGCCCAGCATCGTCAGGAGCGGGTGTATGTCGCGCAGGTGCTTCGACGTGGCCCGCGAGTCCGATTGCGGCGCAAGGGGATTGGTGTCCAAGAGAACCAGATCGGCGACCGCGCCGACGTCCACGGTCCCCACGCCATCCGTGCTTGCCGCCAGGGCTTCGCGCGCGGTCAACGACTCGGCCGGATTCCATGGCTCCCGCTCATCACCGCTGCGATGCACGGCCGCGGCCATGGCGAGCCACGGATCGAGGGGCGAGACGGGGGCATCGGAACTCAGGCGCAAGCGAATGCCGAGGTCAGCCATCGTCCGGAAGGCGAAGCACCGATCGGCTCGATCCGGCCAGACCAGCTGCGTGACATCCCGGTCGTCCCACGCATGGGCCGGCTGCACGCAAGCCGCCAAGCCCAGCGCCGCCATCCGCGGCAGATCCTCGAAGGCGACCAATTGCGCGTGCTCGATGCTGCCCGTCGCGCCGCTGGCGGTGAAGGCGTCCAGCGCCGAGGTCAGGGCCGCATCGCCGATCGCGTGCGCCGTGACCTTCAGCCCGTTAGCACGCGCCCTGGCCATCAGCTCCGTCAGGGCGGCGCCGGCGATATTCAACGTGCCGTAATGCGCCCGCGAGTCGGCATATGCCGTGTGGCAGAAGGCCGTCCGGGTGTTGAGCGAGCCGTCGGTGATGACCTTCAGCGGGCCCATCGCCGCCTGACCCCCGGTGCCGCCCAGGACATCGCCGGTGCGCAAACCAGCCGTGATCACCTCCTCGAGCGTGTCGGGATAGGTCGCCGCCCGCACGCGCAGCTGATCGATGCCCGCCGCGAACCGCTCCGGCCAGTCCGCCCACCCCCGCGCCATCTCGAGGTCGGTGATCCCGACGACCCCGAGGGCCGCCGCCGCGCGCACCGCCTCGCCGTATGCCGCCGCCTCGCCCCCCAGATCGCGCGGCAATTCCCCGAGCCGGGACCAGATCGCGAACCAGGCCGCCTCATCCAACGGTTCCTCGCGCGGCGGCACACCAAAGAACCGCTGGGCCGCTGAGTTCAGCCAGCCGGCGTGCGCGTCGCCGCTGATCAACACCACCGGCCGCCCGTCGCCCGCCGCATCGAGTTCAGCAACCCGGGGCGGCTGCGGCCACGTGGCCGGCCGATAGCCGAAGCCGACGAGCGCCGGCGCGTCGGTGGCGCGCAAGGCGGCGGCGACCCGGCGGCATACCTCCTGCGCGCTGGCCGTCGCCGCAAGGTCGAGGCGCGCTCGGGTTTCCGCCCACTGCGCCATATGCACGTGGTGGTCCCAGAGCCCGGGGATCAGCCAGGCGCCGTCGGCCTCGATCACCCGCTCGCCAGAGGCAGCGAGCTGCGGCCCGATTTCCGCCACCCGAGCCGCCTCGATCCGCACGTCGACCGGCTCTGTTGGCGCCAGCGTGTCGAGCGCGACGATTCGGGCGCCGCGCAGCAGGAGGGCGGGGGGCTGCGGCATACCGCGATGCAATCACACCGGTCGGCAGTGCCCTAGGCTCCGCGTGTGATCGGCCAGTCGTACCACGCCAACAAACACGCTGACCTGCAGGCGCTCGCCGCCCAGGTCGTTGCCTACGCCGAGGAGCGCATCCGGCTCGCGCCGCCGCTGGACAAACCGCTCACCGAGACGCAATTGCGCGAGCGGGTCGGCCAGACGATCACGACCAAAGGCCTCGGCGGTCTGGAGTCGATGCGCCTCTTCGCCGAAGATCTCGCCCCCAGCTGCCTCTCGACCGACCACCCGCGCTACCTCTCCTTCATCCCGTGCGCCCCAAGCGATGCTGCCGCGATGTTCGACCTCGTCGTCGGCGCCTCCTCGATCTATGGCGGCTCGTGGCTGGAGGGTTCCGGCGCCGTGTATGCCGAGAATCTCGCCCTGCGCTGGATCGCCGACCTGGTGGGTATGCCGTCCGGTGCCGGCGGAGTCTTCACCCCGGGGGGCACGATCGGGAACCTGTCCGCGCTGGTGGCCGCCCGGCATACGGCCCGGGCTCGGGCAGCCGCGGGCGTGCGCCCCAACATCCTCGTGGCGACCGAGGGCGCGCACAGCTCGATCAAGTCCGCGGCCGAGATCATGGACGCGGAGTTCGCCGGGGTACCGGTGGACGCGGGCGGACGCCTGCGGGGACCAGCCCTGCGCGAGGTGATCCTGGAGCGGGGACCCGAGCAGGTCTTCGCCGTCGTCGCGACGGCCGGCACGACGAACTTCGGCATCATCGACGATCTCGCCTCGGTCGCCGAGGTATGCCGCGAGTTCGGCATCTGGTTCCATGTCGACGGCGCCTATGGCGGCGCGGGCCTCGCCGCCCCCTCGATCCGGGAGCGCTATTCCGGGATCGAGCACTGTGACTCCTTCATCGTCGACCCGCACAAGTGGCTCTTCGCGCCCTATGACTGTTGTGCCTTGCTGTATCGCGAACCGGCCCTCGCGCGGGCGGCACACACGCAGAAGGCGGGCTATCTCGATGTCCTGACCGAGGCGCCGGAGTGGAACCCGACGGACTACTCCGTCGGCCTGACCCGCCGCGCGCGAGGCCTGCCCTTCTGGTTCTCCCTGACCGTCAATGGCACCGACGCCTATGCCGCCGCGATCGAGCACACGCTGAATATCGCCCGGTATGCGGAGGAGGAGGTCGCCCGGCGGCCGGACTTCGAGTTGGTGCGGGCGCGGGAACTGACGGTCATCGTCTTTCGCCGGCTCGGCTGGGAGGCCGCGGACTATCACCGGTGGAGCGATGCGATGCTCGCCGACGAGTTCGCCTTCGTCGTGCCGACGACGCACGCGGGGGAGACGCTGGCGCGCTTCGCGATCGTCAATCCGGAGACCTCGGAGGGCGACATCCGCGCCATCCTCGATTCGATGCAGGAGTGGGAGGCGGCGGGGTCAAATGCGCCTGGCGCAGGGGAATGACATCGATGTGATTCCCGGGTTATGCTGGCAGGGATGAAGACCGCGACCGCCCCTGCGACCGTCCACGGCAGCCTCGATGACCGGGATCGCCAGATCCTCGCCTTCGAGCGGCAGTGGTGGAAATACGCCGGGTCCAAGGAGCAAGCGGTCCGCGAGCTTTTCGACATGAGCTCGACGCGTTACTACCAGGTGCTTAACGCCCTGCTCGACAATCCCGCCGCGCTCGCCCACGACCCCATGCTGGTCAAGCGGCTGCGCCGGTTGCGCGCCTCACGCCAGCGGCAGCGCTCGGCGCGCCGCCTCGGCGTCGAGGCCTGATCGCGTCCCGGTCGACACGGCTCAGGGCAGGTCGGGGTCGGGGAACTCCACGGGCCACCCCTTCTTGGCCAACTGTTGGCGCACTCGCCGCAGATCGTCATCGCTCGCCGTGGTGTGCGTGTAATCGCTGATCGCGGCCGCAATATCAGCCGGGCCGGCCGGGCTGACATCCGCGCGGCGCAGCGCCTTGGCCACCTGCTTGACCTCCGAGCGGGTCAAGCGGCGCTCCAGCAAGGCGAGCAGCGGGACATAGTCGTGGTCGGGCACCCCGCCGGGGTAGCCCTCGCGCAGCCACGCGACGATCCGACCGAGGGCGCTGCCCTCCCGCGGGGGCGCCTCGTCGTCGCCGCCATCTGCGCTGCCGCCGCCCAGTGGCCAGCCGCCCAGGGCCAGCTTGGCCGCCACCTGGCGCTGAGCCGACTCGCCGGGCAATAGAGCCGCCGCCGCCTCCGCCGAGAGCCGGCCTTCGGTCTGCAACTTCCGCAGCACATCCCCGGCGCGTTCTGCGCCGACGCGGTCCGAGAGCACCGAGAACAGCGCCGGAGCCTCGGCATCCGGTATGCCGTCAGGGAAGCCGTCACGGATCCAGTGCAGGATGTCGGGGGTCAGGGGACGCATGGTGTCGGTGCCTATTCCTTCTTACTTATCCACGATCGAGGGCCAACCCCCGTCGAAGGTCACGACCTTGCCAAAGCCGGAGGCGGCGATGATCGTAATGCCGAGGATCACCGCGAGCGCGATGACCGCCAGCAGCAAGCCGGCCGCGATCTTGCCGAGCGGGCTGAGCCGGGTGTGGCTCTTGCCCGCCGCGTCGACCTCCGTGGTGGAGCCGACGAGGAGGACCCGCATGGCCAGGGCGTAGATGATCGGCATACCAGCGCCGAAGATGATGGCGGTGTAGAAGACCTTCCAGCCGCCCTCGAGAGCAAGTTCGATGCTGCGCATGGTGGGTGCTCCTCTCAGTTGCTCGCGGTGGTGTGGCTCGGGTGTTCGAGAACGTCTTGCGGTCGGTCCCATTCGTCGTTGACGTTATGGGCGCCGACATGCTCTTGGCGTGAGCGCATGAACATATAGGTCGACATGGCGCACAGCAGCACGAAGACGACGATGGAGCCGGCGGTGTAACCCAGCGCCGAGCCGATCCACCACATGATCGCGCCGATGAGCGCGGCCAGCGGGAAGGTCGTGGCCCAGGCGATGACCATGCGCCCGGCCGTGTTCCAGCGCACGTGGGTGCCGCGACCGAGACCGCCGCCGAGCACCGAGCCGGTGGCGACATGGGTCGTGGAGAGGGCGAAGCCGAGGTGGCTGGCCGCGAGGATGACGGCGGCCGAGGAGCCATCGGAGGCCATGCCCTGGCGCGGGGTGATGTCCACCAAGCCCTTGCCCAAGGTGCGGATGATCCGCCAGCCGCCGAGGTAGGTGCCCAACGCAATGGCGCTCGCGGCGCTGACCTTGACCCACAGTGGCACCGAGTGCGTGTCTGTCCAGTGCCCGCTGGCGATCAGTGCAAGCGTCATGACACCCATGGTCTTCTGGGCGTCATTGGTGCCGTGGGCCAAGGACACCAGGGAGGCGCTGCCGATCTGCCCCCACCGGAAATAGCGTTCGGCCAGCTTGTCCATGACGCTGCGGGTCACCCGGTGCACGACCCAACAGCCCACAAAGGCCACTGCCATGGCGATGACCGGCGAGATGAAGCTCGGGATCAGCACTTTGCCGACGACGCCATCGAGCTTGGTGCCATCGCCGGTCCACTTCACCCCGGACAGACCGAAGCCGGCCGCCGCGGCGCCGGTCAAGCCGCCGAGCAGGGCGTGGGAGGACGAAGACGGCAGCCCGAGCAACCAGGTGAAGAGGTTCCAGACAATGCCGCCGATCAGTCCGCACAGGACGACGAGCAAGAGTTTGTTGCCATCGTCGACGAGGGTTGCCGGGATGGGGGCGCCCGACTTGTCCTGGAGCTTGACGACAGCATTCGACACCGTGAGGGCGACTTCAACCGAGAGGAAGGCACCGACGAGATTCAGGATGGCCGCCAGGGCAACCGCGGCCTTCGGCTTCAGTGCCCCCGTCGAGATGGAGGCAGCCATGGCATTGGCGGTGTCGTGGAATCCATTGGTGAAATCGAAGGCGAGTGCCGTGCAAATGACGAGCACGAGGATGACGTTCGCAGCGTCCACGATGCACAGTATGCACAGGCCACCGAGTCTTCACCAACTGGATCACGCTTGTTCACCCGGTGTTCATGTTGGGGCGCCGATTCGGACCCAACCTTCGCCTCCGATCTCGCCTCGAAGTCGTCACTCCGACAGTCGGACCTAACCCCACAGATCCGTCGTCGGTCCCCCCGCGGGATGGCGGACTCACGACCAAACGCGCGAGTCATGACCGAACAACGGAGTCAGGCAACGCCGGCTGCGGGCCGTGCCAGCACCGCGCTGACGACCCGGAGACTGCGCGGCGCGCGTTTGCACTCTCGGCATGAGAGTGCCAATAATGGCGTTAGCACTCTCATGCCGAGAGTGATAATCCCTGACCTCGTAGGTGAGGTCCGGCAGGTCGCGGTGACGTGAGCCGCGGCATACCGGGCCGTCCGTCGCGGGCACCTCGTGGTCACCACCAACGCAATCGTGTGGAGGAACCACCCGAATGGCCAAGATCATCGCTTTCGATGAAGAGGCTCGCCGTGGACTCGAGCGGGGCATGAACACCCTCGCCGACGCGGTGAAGGTCACCCTGGGCCCGAAGGGCCGCAATGTCGTGCTGGAGAAGAAGTGGGGCGCCCCCACGATCACCAACGACGGTGTGTCCATCGCCAAGGAGATCGAGCTCGACGACCCCTACGAGAAGATCGGCGCCGAGCTGGTCAAGGAGGTCGCCAAGAAGACCGACGACGTCGCCGGTGACGGCACGACGACGGCCACCGTCCTGGCCCAGGCCATGGTCCGCGAGGGCCTGCGCAATGTCGCGGCCGGCGCCAACCCGATGGCCCTCAAGCGCGGCATCGAGAAGGCCACCGACGCGGTCGCCACCGAGCTGCTCGCCATGGCCAAGGAGATCGAGACCAAGGAGCAGATCGCGGCCACCGCCTCGATCTCCGCGGCCGACTCCCAGATCGGCGAGATGATCGCCGAGGCCATGGACAAGGTCGGCAAGGAAGGTGTCATCACCGTCGAGGAGTCCAACACCTTCGGCCTCGAGCTTGAGCTCACCGAGGGCATGCGCTTCGACAAGGGCTACATCTCCGGCTACTTCGTCACCGACCCGGAGGCCATGGAGGCCGTCCTCGAGGACCCCTACATCCTCATCGCCAACTCCAAGATCTCCTCGATCAAGGACCTGCTCCCGCTGCTGGAGAAGGTCATGCAGTCCGGCAAGCCGCTGCTGATCATCGCCGAGGATGTCGACGGCGAGGCCCTGTCCACGCTGGTCGTCAACAAGATCCGCGGCACCTTCAAGTCCGTGGCCGTCAAGGCCCCCGGCTTCGGTGACCGCCGCAAGGCCATGCTCGCCGATATCGCCATCCTCACCGGTGGCCAGGTCATCTCCGAGGAAGTCGGCCTCAAACTCGACTCCGCGGACCTCGACCTGATGGGCCGCGCGCGCAAGGTCATTGTCAGCAAGGATGAGACGACCATCGTCGAAGGCGCCGGCGACGCCGATCAGCTCGCCGGCCGGGTCTCCCAGATCCGCGCCGAGATCGAGAAGTCGGACTCCGACTACGACCGCGAGAAGCTCCAGGAGCGCCTCGCCAAGCTCGCCGGCGGCGTCGCCGTCATCAAGGCGGGCGCGGCCACCGAGGTTGAGCTGAAGGAGCGCAAGCACCGCATCGAGGACGCCGTCCGCAATGCGAAGGCCGCCGTCGAAGAGGGCATCGTCGCCGGTGGTGGCGTCGCGCTGCTGCAGGCGACCAAGACCGCCTTCGAGAAGCTCTCCCTGGAGGGTGACGAGGCCACCGGTGCCAATATCGTCAAGGTCGCGTCCGAGGCTCCGCTGAAGCAGATCGCCATCAACGCCGGCCTCGAGGGCGGTGTCGTGGCGGAGAAGGTGCGCCACCTGCCCGCCGGTGAAGGCCTCAACGCCGCCTCCGGTGAGTATGTCGACATGATCGCCTCCGGCATCATCGACCCCGCCAAGGTGACCCGCAGCGCGCTGCAGAATGCCGCTTCCATCGCGGCGCTCTTCCTCACCACCGAGGCCGTTATCGCCGACAAGCCGGAGAAGGCCGCTCCGGCCATGCCCGGTGGCGGCGACGACATGGGCGGCATGGGCTTCTGAGTCACCCCACTAGCCAAGGGCTAATACAAGCCGGCCCGGACACCATCACGGTGTCCGGGCCGGTTTGTTGTATGCCGGGTGGTTCAGTTGGCGCCGAAAGTGGTCGCGCCTCGCGCCACCATCGTGGCCCCGTCGCCGCCGCGGTAGGTCACGACATCGACGTGCTCGTCATGAATGCGGGTCTTGGAGACGAAAACCCAGCTGCCGACATTCTTGCCACGCTCCGCGAAAGCGAACTGAACGGCCGGGTCTACGGCATAGCAGCCGACCTGCGCGCGCTGACCGTAACCCCACGCGGCGAGCATCCGGTCGACATACAGCCGGGCGTCGGAGGGCGGGGTGCCGAGTTGGCTGCAGGTGAAAGCGGCGGGGGCGGCAGACGGCGCCGGGGCGGCACCGGCAGTGCTGGCGCCGAAGGCCGTGAGCGCGGCGGCGAAGGTGACGGTGGCAATAATGGCGTTGCGGCGCATGGCTTTTCCTCTGCTCTGGGGGGCCGACGCGATCGGGCCGATTGCTCCTACAGACGCCGACTCTGCGGGTTCGGTTGTGCGCCGTTGGTAACTTTTTCTTGGGAGCATGGGCTGTGACCATTTGGATCGACCCGCCGGCGTGGCCAGCCCACGGCCGACTGTGGTCCCACCTGATCTCCGACACCGCGATCGAGGAATTGCACGCCTTCGCCGAGCGCGCCGGATTGCCCCGCCGCGGATTTGAAGGCGATCACTACGACATCCCGCAGGAGCGCTATGCCCAGGCGGTCGCGCTCGGGGCCGCGGAAACGTCGCCGGCGAATATCGTTCGCATGCTTCAGGATTCGGGACTCCGGCTGAGGAAACGCAAGGGCGAGAAGGGAATTGCGCGCGTCCTCGGGATTGCCTTCCCCGACGGCTCTCGCGCCGATATCGACCTGGTGCGCAGCACGCTCCCGACGCCCGACGCGACGACTTTTGCCGCGACTGTCTACGTGCGTGATCGTGCGGGGCACTGGCTGGCCGTATGGTCGCCCCGCCGCCAGGAGTGGAGCGCTCCCGGTGGCTGGCGCGAGCCGGGTGAAACTTCCGAGCAGACAGCCATTCGAGAATGCCTGGAGGAGACCGGGATCGAGATCCCGGCGGGCGGCCTGCGACAGGTCGGCTACGAGCGCTTCCACCCCCTCTCGGACACGACCTGGCCCATCGGGAAGGGCCGCTTCCTGGCGGTCTATCGCGCTGCCATCACCCTGGACCGTCCCGCGCTCAATGGGCCGGACGACGAGCCATCGCGCTGGATGTCCAGCGCCGATTTCCTTGCCGCAGTAACTGATTCGTGGTGGTTTCCCATGGCGGAAACGGTCGTCACGTCAGCGTGACCCTAGCCGCCTGAGCTCGCGTGCGAGATTCGCGCGGGCGGCGGGTTCCCACTCGGCATACGCCCTTGGCTCGGCATAGATCCGCGGCCGGTCCGCGAACGTGCGCAGGATGCGCGAGCGCTCCCGGGCATAGACCTCGTCGGGCACCTCGGCATACTCCGCCCGCACCGCCCGGCAGTAGTCGTCGAAGCGCTCCGCGGGAGCCGACAGGATCCACAGGTCTGAATCGTGCAGCCACGCGCTGGCCGTGCCGGCCGGCGGGAGCTCATGGTCGACCGTCTCCAGGATCAGCGCACAGATCGCGGCCGCCTCCTCCTCGGGTATGCCGATCCGAGACAGCTCGTCCCGGGCCAGGTCGGCCGAGGCGGCCTCGTTGTCCGGCCGCGCCGGGTCATAGATCGCATCGTGGTACCACGCGGCGAGTTCGGTGCGCGCCCAAGCCTGGGGGTCGTGAGCGTCAGCGACAGTGGCGACCGCCGCCCGGACCTCGTCGAGATGGCGCCCGTCGTGATAGCCGCGTCGGGGGTCGGACCAGCGGCTGAGCAGGCCAGACACTATGGCCGCAACCAAATCGTGATCACTTGGACGGTTGGTCAGGATCTGAACGGCCCGACCGAAGGACGGCAGGCGCTCATCGGTGTCCATCCGACGATTCTCCGCCGAGCGGCCGCGCGAGCGCAATCTTTACACTGTCAAGTTACTGCTACCAGCAGTCCCAGGCGATTTCGGGGGTGACCCAGGGTCGGATGCGGGCCGAACCCCAGCGCGAGCCCGACGGTGGCCGGTTAAGTTCGGAACATGGTCGAAATAGCAGGGGTTGCCCAGTTGGTACGCGCCGACAATCAGATCGTCGCCGCCCGCACCCAACAATTGTCCAAGGTCTATGGCACGGGGGATGCGCAGGTCATCGCCCTCGACACCGTCTCGGTGGAGCTTTTCGCTCACGAGTTCACGGCGATCATGGGTCCGTCCGGCTCGGGGAAGTCGACGTTGATGCATTGCGCCGCAGGCCTCGATGCCGTCTCCGACGGCCGAGTCTTCATCGGCGAAACGGAACTCACGAGTCTGAAGGAGAAGGAGTTGACGGCGCTGCGGCGCGACAAGATCGGCTTCATCTTCCAGGCCTTCAATCTGATCCCGACGCTGACAGCGAAGGAGAACATCCTGCTGCCGCTCTCGATCGCCGGACGCAAGCCAGACCCCGCCTGGTTCGACCAGGTTGTCGAGACGGTGGGGCTCTCCGAGCGACTCGGTCACCGGCCGAGCGAGCTCTCCGGCGGCCAGATGCAGCGCGTCGCGTGCGCCCGGGCCCTGGTCAGCCGACCCGAGATCATCTTCGCGGACGAACCGACCGGCAATCTGGACTCCCGCGCCAGCCGCGAGGTCCTGGACTTTCTGCGCCGCTCCGTCGCCGACTTCGGCCAGACGATCGTCATGGTCACTCACGACCCCGTCGCGGCGAGCTACACCGACCGGGTGCTCTTCCTCGCCGACGGTCGCGTCGTCGATGAGATGCGTGAGCCGACCGCAGAGCGGGTGCTGGAGCGTATGGCGGGCCTGGACTCGGCCAAGGGAGTCTGACGAATCATGTTGAGCGCCAGTCTTAAATCGGTGCTCGGACGCAAGCTTCGCTTGCTGATGAGCGCCATCGCCGTCATCCTCGGCGTCGCCTTTGTTTCCGGTTCCTTCGTCTTCACCGACACCCTCAGCAAATCATTCGACGGGATCATGAGTTCCAGCGTCGGGGATGTCGTGGTTCGGCCCGCGGGCTCCGAGGTCACGATGGGCGGCACCCAAACCATCCCTGGGTCTTTGGTCGAGACCCTCGCCAAAGCCCCCGGCGCCGCCCGGGCCGACGGCAATGTCACGGACTATTCCACCTTCGTGATCTCCAAGCAGGGCAAGTTGATCGGCGGCACCGGCGCGCCGGGTCTCGGCGTGAACTTCACCGACGGCCCTGCCGCCAATGGCAATTCGATGTTCACCCTCACGCACGGTGCCTGGCCGAGCGCCGATGGTCAGATCGCGCTCGACGCGCGCACGGCCAAAACCGGTGGGTATGCCGTCGGCGACACCGTCCGGGTCGTCACGGCCGGGGCGCAGGCCCAGTTGTCACCGAAACTGACCGGGATCATGGAGTCCTCCGGTTCCCTCGTGGGTGCCAGCGTGGTCGTCTGGACCACCCCGCAGGCACAGCAGCTTTATCTGCAGGGCCGCGATGAGTTCAACGACATCTGGGTCACCCGAGCCGACGGCACGTCGCAGGATCAACTGCAGGCCGCCGTGGCGCCCTTGCTGCCCGAAGGTCTCGACGCCGTCACCGGGGCCAAGGCTGCCGAGCAGGCGCAGAGTCAGATCCAGGAGTCGATGAAGTTCATCACCTACTTCCTGCTGATCTTTGCGGCCATCGCGCTGGTGGTCGGCTCGTTCATCATCGTCAACACCTTCTCGATCCTCGTCGCGCAGCGCATGCGCGAGCTCGCCCTCTTTCGCGCGATTGGCGCAACGCGGCGCCAGGTCACCCGATCGGTGCTCGTGGAGGCCCTTGCAGTCGGGCTTGTTGGCTCCACGATCGGTTTGATCGTCGGCGTGCTCCTGGCTATCGGTATCAAGCTGCTCTTCGGCTTCATCGGTCTCGATCTCGCTGGCGCCAGCCTGGTCTTCGCGCCTCGCACCGTGATTGCGGCGTATGCCGTGGGCCTGGTTGTCACGCTGTTCGCGGCCTACCTGCCTGCCCGGCGGGCCGGCAAGATACCGCCCGTCGCCGCCATGCGTGATGATGTGACCCTCAGCGAGGGCTCGATGCACCGCCGGGTCATCGCCGGAACGGTCCTGGCGGGTGTCGGTGCAGCCGCGATGGGGGCGGGGCTTTTCACCAGCATCCCTAAGCCGGTGGCGTGGATTGGCGTCGGAATCCTGGGGGTCCTGCTGGGCGTGGCGCTGACGAGTCCGTTGGTGGGCCGACCGCTGATCACCGGGATCGGGGCGATCTATCGCCGGGCCTTCGGCACCGTCGGTGTCATGGCCGAGGAGAACGCTCTGCGCAATCCGCGGCGAACCGCGGCCACCGCCTCTGCACTGATGATCGGCGTGACGCTGGTGTCGATGATGGCCGTCTTCGGTGCCTCGACCAAGCAGAGCATCGCGAAGGAGATCGACGCCAACTTCAAGGCCGACTATCTCGTCTCGAACGCCATCGGCCAAGACTTCTCCCCGAGCGTCGGTGACCAGGTTGCCAAGGTCGACGGTGTGGCGACGGTGTCCCGCGTGCGGTGGGGAATGGGCAAGGTCAACGAGGGCGACGAATGGGTGGCAGCGCTCGATCCGGCGTCCTTCGGTAAGGTGTCGACGCTCGACGCCGAGCACAACGATGACGTCTTGGCCAAGCTCGCCACGGGCGGAGTCCTCCTGGACACCGACAAGGCCAAGGAGCTCGGGTTGAAGTCGGGAGACAAGCTCTCGATGACCTTGCAGGGCAAGCCATTTGAGACCACGGTCGCCGGCACCTTCGCGCCGACCGCCACTGCGCCGGCCCAGGTCGTGATGAGCTTGCAGGCCTGGGCTGATCATGGCGGCACCGCGAGTGACGGCCAGGTTTACGTCCTGACGCGCCCGGGCGCGAATCTGTCGGCCGTCTCGTCCGGCCTCGACGCCATCGTGGCCGACCTGCCGACGGTCAGCGTCAAGGACATCGCGGGCTATGCCGAGGAGCAGTCCAAGCCGATCAACCAGATGCTGATGATCATCTACGCGCTGCTTGGCCTCGCCGTGATCATCGCGATCCTCGGCATCATCAACACCCTCGCCTTGTCGGTCATCGAGCGGACGCGTGAGATCGGCTTGCTGCGGGCGGTTGGTCTCTCGCGCCGGCAACTGCGCTCCATGCTGCGCCTGGAGTCGGTCGTCATCGCCATCCTCGGCGCCGTCCTGGGCATCGTGCTCGGCGTGGCCTTCGGCATCGCCATCCAGCGGGCGCTCGCGGACCAAGGCTTCAGCACGCTGAGCATCCCGTGGCTGCAGTTGGTCGGCTTCCTGCTCCTCGCCGGAATCGTCGGCGTGTTCGCCTCGGTCTGGCCGGGACGGCGGGCGGCCAAGATGCAGATCCTCGACGCCATCGCGGCCGAGTAGTCCAACAGCGGAAGGCCGGGCTCGCGCAGGGGCGAGCCCGGCGTTCGCTCTGTCGCGGGCCGGCTTTGCCGTGGCGGGCCAACTTCCCCTCGGCGGGCCAGGCAATATCCCGGCCCACGGGCGCAAACCTGGCCCGGGCCCTGGGGTGGGAGGATCGGCGGCCTGTTACGCCGTGCGCGTTAGTCGGCCTGGCGGGCGCGGTCGAGGGCTCGGGCATACCCCGTGCCCATGGCGAGCAGGGCCAAGCCGGCCCCGAGGAAGGCCACGATCCGCACGATGCCGTCGAGGGTGGCGAGGTCGAAGAGGAGGAGCTTCGCGACGGCGCAGCCCGCCAGGGCGAGCCCGGCGCGCAGGGCCAGTGCGGCATCGCGCGAGCGCGAGAGGCCGTGCATCAGCAGGTATGCCGCGACGCCCGCGATCAGCAGGGTTGCCAGTCCCTGGCCGGTCACGAAACCGCTTGCGGGAGTGGCGAACCGGCGCCCGACCAGCACGCCGGCACAGACAACTGCCGCCCCGAAGGCGACCAGCGCGGGCACGGCCAGGAGCAGCGTGAGCCGGGTCGGATTGCGGTGCGGGTGGCTGTCGGGGTCCTGGGCGGCGGCATATGCCTGCGCCGGGCCGTGGAGCAGCGCCAGCGCGAGCCCGGTGGCGAGGACGGCGAGCAATTCCGGGAGGTGGACATAGGTCGTGGCGGTCGCCCGCGCGGTCAGGTGAGCGATGATCGGCGCCGTCAGGGCCACGGCGGCGAAGCTGAGCAAACCGGCGACGATCACCTGCCAGCTTTCCCGGCGGCCGGGCAGGTGCAGGCCCGCGACGACGGCGAGCACGACCGCCGTGAAGGCGGGCAACTGCCACGACGTCGCGGTGTCCACGACGGCGGCCTGGATGGCGAAGGCGATGCCGAGGATTCCGGCGGCAGGCGCGACCTTGAGGAGGGCCGGGCGGCTCTCGCGGCGGGTCAGGAGCGCGACCATCAGATAGGCCAGGGCAGCGACCGCCGCGACGAGCCACGAGGGGACGAGCCCGGCACCGGCGATGGCGAACACCGGCAGGGCACTCACGCCGAGCACCGGCGGCAACAGCATCGGCTGGCGGCTGGCGGTCTTGCCGTGGGCGGCGAGGAAGGTCGTTCCGAGGTCGACGGCGGCCAGGACGACGGCCATGGCGAGGCTGGCCTCGCGGTGGTCGTGGCTGCCGAGGGCGATCAGGGCCAGGGCGGCCGGGGCGACCCGCAGCAGGTGCAGCGCGAGCCAGCTGCGGCCCAGGTGTGCGGGGAAGGTCGCGATCGCCAGGATGACCAGGAAGGCAGCCGTTACGGGATCGGTGGGGGAGCTCACCGCGGGCGCCAGAGCGGCGACCCCGCCGACCGTCACGAGCGCGAGGAACTGGCTGTCCCAAGCGCGAGCCAAGAGGACACCGCTGCCGGCGACGAGGCCGGCCAGGGCCAGGCCGGCCGGGACCGGCAGCCAGTCGTAGATCCGGGTCATCGCGAGCACGTCGAGATAGGCGGTTGCGTATCCCGCGGAGGCGATTGCCCACGCCCCGGTCGCGCGCGCCGGATCACGATGCAGCCGGTGCGCGACGCCGATCAGACCCACGGCCAAGACGCCGGCCCCGGCGACGCGGGCGACTGGGCCGAGGTAGCCATGCTGGACGGCATACGCGAGCAGCAGCGCGACGCCGATCAACAGCACGCCCGCCCCGGCCACCCCGAGCAGCCGCACGACCATCCCCTCGCGCTGCCACCACGCCACGGGCGCCTCACCTGTCTCAGCTTTTCCGCCCTGGGCGGGAATCCGTCCGTTACTCAGGTCCGCGCCAGCCGCAAGATGCCCTGCCGGGGCCGGTGCGATCGGCGGCGGAAGGATCGGACCAGCCGCGGGCGCCGCTGCCCCCTGCGGAGCGGCGACCGCGACCGGCCCTTGGCCTTGCTCGAGCAGCAGCCGCTGGCGCAGGGCGGCCAGCCCATTGCCCACGGCATACATCCGGCTCATCGCCTCGGCGAATTCCGCCTCGAGCACTCGAACGGCATCCAGCGTCTTCTCGGCCATGCCCCACTGTGTCTCGGGGGTCGCACCCGGCGCCTGAGTGCGGCTACTCAACTCCCGCGTGGGGCCTACAGGCGCGGGTCGATGAGGCGGACGCCGCGGGGCGCGTCCGGCTGCGCCATGTGCGGCAGCGCCTCGGCGGCCTGCGCCAAAGTCAGGATTTCGGTGACCAGCCCCGCCGGGTCCAGCCGCCCGTCGGCGACCGCGGCCAGCAGCGGCGGGTAGTCGCCGGCGGCCATCCCGTGGGATCCGAGCACGGCGAGTTCGTGCGCGATGAGGCGCCCGATCGGCAGACCGGCCCAGCCGTCGGCCAGCAAACCCACCTGGACATGCCGCCCCTGTCGCCGCAGGGCGAGGATGCCGGCCGCCGCCAGCTCCGGGCTTCCGAGCGCGTCGAGGCTGCAGTCGACCCCGTCCGTATGCCGCCCGCGCACCACCCCGGCAATCTCCTCGCCGCCCATCCCGTCGGTGAGTTGAATCGGCTCTGCCCCAAGACTTTCCGCGATCCGCAGTGCTTCCGCTGAGATGTCGGCCGCCGTCACCTCGGCGCCCATCGCCCGCGCGATCTGGATGGCCGCCAAACCCACCCCGCCCGCTCCGAGCACCAGCACCCGCTCCCCGGCCTGCAGCCCAGCCACCGCGGTGAGGGCGCGCCACGAGGTCGCCATCCGGCAGCCCAGCGCGGCGGCCGCGTCATCACGGACGGAATCGGGCAGCGGCACGAGATTGACCGCGGCATTCGGGACCGCGACCCGCTCCGCGAAGGAGCCCGGGTCGGTGAACCCCGGTTGGCGTTGGGCACGACAGACCTGCCCGGCACCCGCGCCGCAATCCCGGCAGCGCCCGCAGGCCATGACGAATGGCACGACCACCCGCGCGCCCACGAGCCCGGGCAGGTCGGGAGCCGCGCGGACAACGCCGGTGAACTCATGCCCGGGTATGCAGGGGAGCACGGTGTCGCTGTCGTGGCCCTGCCAGCCGTGCCAATCGCTGCGGCACAAGCCCGTCCTGGTGACCTCGACGATCGCGCCGCCGGCTTCCAGGATCGGCTCGGGTGCCTCGATCACGGCGAGCGGTCCGCCGAAGCGGTCGTACTGGAGGGCGCGCATGGCCCGACAATATGCCGCCGAGTCCGCTGAGGTCAGGCGACGTTCAGCTCCGTCGGGAGCGGGGAACTGTGGACGATGTCGAGTTCCGAGACGGCGCGGGTGAGCACGACATAAAGCCGGCGCAGGCCGGTGCGCTCATTGGGCTCGGCGGCGACGATCTCGGCAGGTTCCAGCACGATCACCCGGTCGAACTCCAGGCCCTTGGCGACCGATGCGGGAATGACATCGATCTGATGGTCCACATCGCCGTGATCGACACCGAGCACGCCATGGTCGACCCCCGCTCCGGTGAGGGCCTTGCTCACCGTCTCGACGCGGCTGTCGGCGACGATGATCCCGACCGATCCGGCCACCGCCGCTGACGAGATCGTCAGTGCCACAACGCGATCCACGTCCGCGGCGTCGTGGTGAATGTCGAGCCGGCCGGGATTGTCACGCACCGACTCCGGCGCCCCGAGGCCCGGCGCGATGCGGGGGAGGAGGCGGGCGGCATACGAGATGACCGAGGCGGGGACGCGGAAGCCGCGGTCGAGAATCTCGACATGGGCCGCGGGTTTGCCGAGGTGTTCCAGCGCCTCTTCCCACGTGTTCGTGGCCCACGGGGTTGTGCCCTGCGCGATATCGCCCAACACGGTTGCTGATCCGGTGGAGCAGCGACGCCCGACCGCGCGCAATTGCATCGGCGAGAGGTCTTGTGCTTCGTCGAGGATGACGTGCCCGAGGCTCGGGGTCCGATCAAGAAGATCCGTCAGCTCGTCGAGCAGGACCAGATCCGCGACCGACCACTTGGCTGAGCCGGGCGACTTGGGCGGCGCCGCCCACAGCAGCAGCGACTGCTCCTGCGGCGTCAGCAACTCCCCGGCGCACTCCGCGAGGAAATCCGCATCACTGAGCAGGCGGTGCAACAGTTTCGCAGGGTCCAGGCTCGGCCAGTGCGCCACGGCATACGCCTTGACCGGCGCGCTCCGGGCGACGGCATCGTGCACCCGATCGTCCGGCGCGTCGCCCGCGCGCTCCATCTGCAGCAGCACCGCGTGCGCGAGCCGTTGCGGCAACATTGCCCGCGCCGCGTGGTATCGCGCTCCGCGAGAACGCAATTCATCGACGAAGTCCGCGACCTCGTATGCGGGGACGCGCCACTTGCGCGACCCACGCGGCACCACGAGCGCCTCGGACGGCGCCCGCACGTGAGACCAAACGGCTCGCCGCAAGACCTCCGCCATTCGGCCATCGCCTTTGAGCCGGGTGACGTCGGCACTATCCGTTCCGCGCACCGGACGGGTCGCGAACATCTCCGCGATCGTCGTATGTCCGACTCGCACCTCACCCAGGGCGGGCAAGACCGAACCGATGTGGTCGAGGAAGGCGCGGTTGGGCCCGACGACGAGCACGCCCTGCCGGGAGAGCCGGTCGCGGTGGGCATAGAGCAGCCACGCCGCCCGGTGCAGCCCAACGGCCGTCTTGCCGGTGCCGGGGGCGCCTTGCACGCAGACCGTCGTGTCGGCGTCGGCCCGCACGATCTCGTCCTGCTCCGGCTGGATCGTCGCGACGATATCGCGCATCGGACCGACCCGCGGTCGCTCAATCTCGGCCGCGAGAATGCCACTGCGAGAGTCGGTTTCGTGGGTGTCGGTGAGGTGCTCGTCCTCGTATGCCGTGATCTCGCCCCCGGCGATCCCGAACCGACGCCGCAGCGCCACAGCCATCGGGTGCGCGCGCGTCGCGCGATAGAAGGCACCGGAGATCTCGGCGCGCCAGTCGATGACGAGCGGGTCGCCGTGATCGTCGCTGACATGTCGGCGACCGATATGCCAGGTCGCGCCATCGGTCATCGTCAACCGACCGAAGAAGAGAGCCGTTCCTGGGTCGTCCTTGAGGGACTCGACGCGGTAATACAAGGCGCGGGCGAGATAGGCCGCGGCGATGGGATCGGCGGCGTTGACGTCGAGGGCCTCGGTGCGCTCGCGCATCCGAGACAGGGCAGCTCGCGCACGTTGGAGGTGGGCCCGCTCGTGGATCAATTCTGGTTCGGGCACAAGGAGCCACTGTGCCAGATCGGCCGCGCCCCGCCAAGGGCGCGGCCGCTGGTGCTCACGATTGTGGTCGGGCGGCGAGCGTGACGGAGAGTTCGGTCGTCGAGCCGTTGCGCAGCACGGTCAGCGGGACGGTGCTGCCGACCTTCTCGGCGCGGATGTGCGCGATGAGTGAGTCCATTGACTCGACACCGACACCCTTGATGCCGATCACGATATCCCCTTGCTGCAGACCGGCATTCGCCGCCGGAGTGTTGGGGGAGACGGACGCGATGAGCGCACCTGAACGGGTCGCCGTGCCATCCTTGCCCTCGCCATCCTGCAACTTCACGCCGAGGTAGGCGTGTTGGGCCGAGCCGGTGCTGATGAGCTGGTCGGCGATCACCTTCGCCTCGTTGACCGGGATCGCGAAGCCAATCCCGATATTGCCGCCGCTGGAGCCGGTGCTGGCAATCGAGGAGTTGATGCCGACGAGGCGACCATTTGCGTCGACGAGTGCGCCGCCGGAGTTGCCGGGGTTGATCGCGGCCGAGGTCTGGACGGCATTGGTGTAGACCGGCTCACTCTGACTCGACCCGAACTGCGACTGCTCGTCGCCGGTCGTGACCGGACGGTTGAGGGCGCTGACGATGCCGGTGGTGACGGTGCTGGCCAAGCCGAGCGGGTTGCCGACGGCCATCACCGGGTCGCCGACTTTCAGCGCCGCGGAGTCGCCCATGGCGATGGGTTTCAGATCGCTTGGCGGGTTGGTGATCGTCACGACCGCGAGGTCGGTTGACGGATCGGTGCCGGCGATGGTGGCGGCATACGTCCGGCCATCGGAGAGACTGACCTTGAGGCCGCCCTGGACGGCGCCGTCGACGACGTGATTATTGGTCAGGATGTGGCCCTGCTCGTCGATGACCACGCCGGAGCCCTGAGCCCCGCCACCTTGGACTTCGACCCTGATCGCGACGACACTCGGGGTCGCCGCGGCGGCCGTGGCGGTCCAGTCGGGGGCATTCGCGTTGACCTGACGGATCTCCTGCGCGCCGGATGTCGTTGCCCCGGAAGGGCTTTGCTGGGCGGCGGATGACGAGGTGGCCGCACTGGCCCCCTGGTCATCCGCCGCCCGCACGGCGGCATAGGTCCCACCACTGGCCAGTCCGGCCGAAAGCAGTGAGACAGCCACCAGGCCCGGCCAGGTGCGTCGGGTCCGCGGCGACCGGGAGGGAGGGGGCACCGGCGGAATCGAGGCAGGCTCAGGCGTGTGCCACGCCGAGGGGGTAGCAGGAGCAGGGCCGGGGCGGGACGCCTCCCGGTCACCAAACCACAGGGGCGCCGTGGCGTCGGTGTCCGGTCGATCGGTTGCGGCCCACATGGGAGACGGACGGGAGGGGGAGGGGGTGTCCGTCGTGTTGCCCGGCTGGCTCATCGATGCTCCTTCTCGGTGTGACAACGGCTAGTCAATGCCGTCAACCTCCGGCGGTCCTGGGACGAGGCTGGGAGTTCGCTGTCAAGCCGTGAGGGCGGACTGCAGCGGCAGTTCGACCACGAAGGTCGCGCCCCCTCCGGGCGTCGGTTTGATGCCCACCCGTCCACCGTGCCGCTCCACGATCGCGGCCACGATGGCCAGCCCGAGTCCGGTCCCGCCGCTCTCCCGCGAGCGCGCCTTGTCCTCGCGGAAGAAGCGCTCGAAGACGCGGGTCTTGGTGGCCTCGTCGATGCCGGGGCCATGGTCGCGGACCTCGACAACGGCGATTCCGTCGGCGCCCCCGAGGACGACATCGATGGGCGTTCCTTCCGGCGTATGCCGAATGGCATTGGTCAGCAGGTTGCCGAAGACTTGATGCATGGCGGGCTCTTCGCCGTCGATCACGGTCGCGGTCAAGCCGCCAGAAACTTTGCCCTGCAAGGTGATTCGTCGTTCGGGATCGCGCACTCGGGCGGCCTGGACCTGTTCGGCGAGCACCACCGTGAGGTCGACCGGCGTGCGCTCGGTGGCGCGCTTCTCATCGAGCCGAGCCAGCAGCAGTAGGTCGTCGACGAGATTGGTCATCCGCGCGGCCTCGGTTTCGATGCGCGCGATCGTCTCGGGGACGCGGACCTCCGGCACGGCCCCCTGACGGTACAACTCGGCATACCCCCGGACCGTGGCGAGGGGCGTGCGCAACTCGTGCGATGCGTCCGCGACGAACTGGCGCATGCGCTCTTGGGAGGCGGCGCGCACCCCGAAGGATTCCTCGACCTGGCCGATCATCGTGTTGAAGGAGCGAGAGAGCGAGGCAACCTCGTCGGGTGCATCGGTCTCCGGAACGCGTTGGGTGAGATCACCGGCGGCGATGGCGGCGGCCGTGTCCTCGATCTTCGACAGCGGCCGGAAGGCGCGCGCCACCGCGAACCAGCCGAGCGAGAGACAGGCCGCGATCAGGCCGAGCCCGGTCAGCGTGGTGAGCATCAGCAATCGCTGGACCGTTTTGTCGACATCGCGCAGCGGCTGGGCAACGACGAAGGTGACCACGGCATTGTCCGAGGCGCCGGCCACGGCACGCCATTTCAGGTCCGACCCGCGGGTGCGCAGCGTGAAGGGATCCCCGGAGACCACGCGCGGATCGTCGAGCGTGAGAGCGGCGAGGTCCGGAACCGCATCAACATCCGTCGCGGGGAGGGCCCGGATCGGGCTGCCGTCGGTCGGAAAGAAGATCACCGAATAACCCGTGGGCATCGAGGTTTTGGTGTCCGCGCCGACGACGACATTTAGGGCACGGCTCGCGACGCTGCGCGCGCTCTTGTGCAGATTGTCATCGAGGCGCGCGATCAGCTCACGGCGCACCAGGACCGAGGTAGCAATAGCCGTCATGGTCAAGGCGGCCAGCAGCAGGGCCAGCAGAATCGCGATCAGCCGCAGCCGCAGGGGGAGCCGGTGCAGGCGGGTGGCGAGCCCGGCCCGCATACCCTCGGGAACGGCCTCGCCGGAGGCGGTCACTGGGGCGGCTTGCGCAGGACGTAGCCGACCCCGCGCTTGGTGTGGATCAGGGGCGGCAGGCCCTCGGTGTCGATCTTGCGGCGCAGATAAGAGATATAGGACTCGACGATCCCCGACTCACCGCGGAAGTCGTAATCCCAGACGTGGTCAAGGATTTGAGCTTTCGAGAGCACCCGGTTGGGGTTGAGCATCAGATAGCGCAGCAGCTTGAACTCGGTCGGGGAGGTGTCGATCGCCCGGCCGGCGCGGCGCACATCATGGCTGTCCTCATCGAGCTCGAGATCTTCGAACCGCAACACCGAGGAGTCGTCGATCTCGCCCTTGGTGCGGCGCAGGACGGCGCGGATGCGCGCGACGACCTCTTCGAGGCTGAAGGGCTTGGTGACATAGTCGTCGCCGCCGACGGTCAGGCCCTTGATCTTGTCGTCGACCGAATCGCGTGCCGTGACGAAGACGATCGGCGCGCGGCGCCCGCTGTCGCGCAGCTTGCGGGTGACTTCGAAGCCGTCCATGTCCGGCAGCATTACGTCCAGGACGACGAGGTCCGGGTCGTGCGTGGCCGCCGCCGCGATCGCGGCGTGCCCGTCACCGGCCGTATGCACCTCGAATCCGGCGAACTGCAGGGAGGTCGCGAGCAGTTCGCGGATGTTCGGCTCGTCCTCGACGATCAGCAGGCGAGCTTCCGGATCCGTGACGGTCATAGCTCTCAGGGTGCTCGGCGAGCCTGGGAGTTTGCTGTATGCCGTCACGGCCCGGGCGGCCTCGGGTCAGGGCAGCGGCTGCCAGTCCAGGGACTTCACCCAGGTGCTGTCGTTGGGGATGTCGTAGTAGAAGCTCCCGCAGGGCGAGGCAAGGCAGAAGCTCTGGTCGCTGGCTTTGGTCAGCGGGCTGACCGCCTTCGTCGCGAGGGTGACGACCTGCAAGGACCGCCCGGACGGCGTGCCGGACGCCGAGCGGGAAAAGACGATCTTCTTACCGTCCGGAGACCAGGCCGGGTTGACGTCATGCCCCGTGCCGGCGGTGATCTTGACGCGGCCGGTGCCATTGGCGTTCATCGTCCAGATCGCGCCCTTGAGGGCATAAGCGATGCTCTTGCCGTTCGGGGAGTAGCGCGGTCCGGTGCCGGGGCCGAGGCTGACTTTGCTGCCGCCGGTCTTGGTGAAGGTGAAGATGCTGCCCGCGATCTCGGCGGCGACGCGGCCGTTAGCGCCGGGGAAGGCGGCCTGGGCCGGGAACGCGGAGCTCGCGACGAGCGCGCCGGTGGTGGTGAGCAGGGCTGCAGCGATGATGCGACGCGACATGACGCGAAACCTCTTCTATCGGGATGTGACGCAACTCCCCATCAGAGGGCGGTAGGCGCCCGGCGATCGTCTAGCGGCCGCAGAACGATCAGGAAAAAATGGCGCTGATCAGGCCAATCACGGCGGCCACGGCGAGGACGGCAAGCAGCAGCAGGCTCGCGAGGCCGGCCGCGAAGGCCCACCAACCGCGACGGGCCAGCCGGGCCGAACGCGCCGGATCGCCGCCCTGGGCTAGCGCCATGATCCCGAAGACGAGCGCGGGCGCCTGGGTCACGAGGAAGAACGGGAAGAGGCTGAACCCGGCGACGATGACCAGGGCGAGTGCCGAGCCGTTGACGCGCGGGCGGACGGCATAGGCGGCGGGGCCGGCATACGCCGGGGTCGGGCCCGGGAAGGGGCGCGGCGCGGGGGCGTCCTGAACCCGGGAGCGCGGGACGCCGCCGGCGGGCACCTCGCGGATGCCGTGGTGGGCGCGGCCGCTCCGGCCGGAGGAATGAGGAACGCGTCGCATGTGGTCAAGCCTAGGAAGCGGTGGAACGATGTGGTCATGGGAGAAACCCCGAAAGCACCCGGATTCGTTCCCAGCCCCACGGGCGCGCAGTGGCTGATCAGCCATGGCGACCAGCATGCGGTGATCGTCGAGGTCGGCGGCGGGCTGCGGTCGTATGCCGTGGGCGGCCACGATGTCGTCGCGGGCTATCCCGCCGATGCGGACTGTGCGCACGGGCGCGGCCAGGTGCTCATGCCGTGGCCGAACCGGCTGCGTGACGGCCGATATGTCGCCGATGGCGCCCCGCAGCAACTGCCGATCACCGAGGTGGCGCGGCATAACGCGAGCCACGGGCTGGTGCGTTGGGCGTTGTGGGAACTGGTGCACCAGGACACCTCCAGCGTCGAGGTCCGCTATCGGCTGCACCCGCAGCCCGGCTGGCCGTGGCATCTCGATCTGGGCCAGATCTATCGGCTCGGCACGGATGGCCTCACGGTGGCGGTCCGGGCGCACAATCCGTCCGCGACGCCGGCGCCCTTCGGCTTTGCCGCGCACCCGTATGCCGCCACGCACGGCGCCGGGGCGGACGAGGTGACCTTGACCATCCCGGCCGAGCGCTATGTCACGGTCGATCCGGAGCGGCTGCTGCCCACCGGGAGCGCGGAGGTGGCCGGCTCGGCATACGACTTCCGCGCGGAGCGGGTCTTGGGGGAGCCGACCCTGCTGGACACGGCATACACCGGCTTGGAGCGGGAGGCCGACGGGCGCTGGAGGGTGCGCGTCGCGGCGCCGGCGGTCACGACCGCGATCTGGGGCGGTCCGGGATTGGATTGGGTGCAGGTCTTCAGCGAGAAGGTGGCGCTGCCGGTCGATGGAACCTATCCGCCCGGGGTCGCGGTCGAGCCGATGTCCTGCCCGGCGGATGCCTTCAATTCCGGCGAGGACCTGGTGTGGATCGCACCGGGCGGCAGTTGGAGCGCGGAATGGGGCATCGAGCGGGGCTGATTCGGATATCGGGTGTGGCGTCGGGCCCGGACACGTTAGCCTTGGGTTAGCGGGCACGGATTCTGTCGTGCCCGTTTTCGAACGCTAACGCAACATCGAGGTGCACTGTGCCGACTGGCAAAGTCAAGTGGTATGACGCCGACAAGGGTTTCGGCTTCATCGACGCGGACGAGGGCGAGGACGTCTTCCTCCACGCCAACGCCCTGCCCGAGGGCACGACCACGATCAAGAACGGGACCCGTGTCGAGTACGGCATGGCGCAGGGCCGGCGCGGCGTTCAGGCGATGAATGTCACCGTCCTCGAGGCGCCCCCGAGCGTGCAGGCCAACCGCCGCGAGCGCGACCGCAAGCCCACCGAGGCCATGGTCGTCATCGTCGAGGACGTCATGCAATTGCTCGACGGCGTTTCCAACGACCTGCGCCGCGGGCACTATCCGGACAAGGCGAAGGCGACCAAGGCCGCGCAGGTGCTGCGCGCCGTCGCGGCGGACCTCGAGGCCTGATGTCGGCGGCGGTCAAGGCGGATCCGGCCCTCATCGGGGGCGTCCAGCTGGCGCTGGACGCGCTCGCCGAGAGCGCCGAACCGGGCAGTGTGGGCGACCACCTCGGCGCCACGATGGTGGCCGAACGCCTTGCGCTGCACTCGTTCGCCTGCACCGCCTCGGCATATCCCGGCTGGGTCTGGACGGTTTCGCTCGCCCGCGCGCCGCGCAGCAAGACGGTGACGGTCTGTGAGACCGCGCTGCTGCCGGGTGCCGACGCGCTGCAGGCTCCGGCGTGGCTGCCCTATGCCGATCGGCTCGCCCCCGGCGATGTCGGCCCGGGCGATGTGACGCCCTATGTCGAGGACGATCCGCTGCTGGTCGCGGGCTTCGAGGCGACGGGCGATGAGGATGTCGACGCGACCGCGCTGTGGGAACTCGGCCTCGGCCGTGCCCGCGTCCTGTCCTCGCAGGGGCGGGCTGAGGCCGCGCAGCGGTGGTATGACGGGGACCACGGTCCCGGCGCCGCCGTGGCGGTGAAGGCGCCCGCTCCGTGCGCGAGTTGCGGCTTCTTCGTGCCGATCGCGGGCGCGCTGCGCTCGGTCTTCGGCCTGTGCGCCAACGAGTGGTCGCCCTCGGACGGCACGGTGGTCAGCATCGACCACGGCTGCGGGGCGCACAGCGAGGTCGATATCGATCGCCGCGACGCCGAACGCGTGCCCGAACCGATCGTCGACGACTTCACGGTCGAGTCCGTTCGCCTCTGACGGGTGTCCGGGGGCGCCGCTTAGTAGTGGCTCTGCGGGTCTGCGGCCTGGGGCACCGGATGGGCGTCGGCGGCATTCCCGCGGCCGCGACGGACATACAAATAGCCGATGAGGCCGAGCCCGATCCCCGCGACGCAGGCCCACGGCCACCAGTGGCGGTCCCCGCGGTGCAGCGCGGGGATGATCAAGGTGAGCACCAGCGCCACCGCCCAGACGCCCATCCCGGCCAACACGATGCGATCCATCCGGAAGTTCACCGGCTCGGGCGCGCGCGGCGCGGGGATGCCATTGTCGCGGCGCAGGGTGCTCACGGCGTCGAGCCTAACCCGTCGGCGCTGAGGGCATACGGACCGGGCCGCGCGGTGTTCTGGCCGGTCGTCGCGGTGTCCTAGGGTTTGCGCCATGGCGAATAGCGCGCGGGCGACGGCCCGTCAAACCCCCCAACCGCCCGCCGGCGGACTCGACGGATTCTTCTCCATCACGGCCCGCGGATCCACCATCTCGCGCGAGATCCGCGGCGGCCTCGCGACCTTCTTCACGATGGCCTACATCGTCGTGCTCAACCCGCTCATCATCGGCACCCAAGCTGACTCCACGGGTGGCTTCCTCGGCGGCGGCGCCGCGCCCAATCTGCCGATGGTTGCCGCCACGACGGCCCTGGTCGCCGGCGTCATGACGATCCTGATGGGCGTCGTCGCGAACTTCCCGCTCGCGATGGCGACGGGTCTGGGACTGAACGCCTTCGTGACCTTCGGCGTGGCCAAGCTGCCGGAGATGACCTGGGCTGATGCGATGGGCCTGGTGGTGCTCGAGGGCATCATCATCACCATTCTCGTGCTGACCGGTTTCCGGACGGCCGTCTTCCACGCCGTGCCGGCACAACTGAAGACGGCGATCTCCGTCGGCATCGGCCTGTTCATCGCGATCATCGGCTTCGTTGATGCCGGCTTCGTGCGCAAGTCCGCCGGCGGCCCGCTCGGCGAACTCGGTGTCGGCGGCTTCCTCGCGGGCTGGCCGCTGTTGGTCTTCGTGCTCGGCCTGTTCATCACTGTCACGCTCATGGTGCGCAAGGTGCGCGGCGCCATCCTCTACGGCATCCTCAGCGCGACCCTGCTGGCGATCATCGTCGAAGCCGTCGGCAAGATCGGCAGCCAGCGCAATGACAAGGGCGAACTGGTCAATCCGACCGGCTGGGGCCTGAATGTGCCGAAGCTGCCGAGTTCGGTCGCCCGCACCCCGGACTTCTCCTTGCTCGGGGATTTCAACCTGCTCGGGTCGTTCAAGGCCATCGGGGTCGTCTCCGCTGTGCTGCTGATCTTCACCCTGCTGCTCGCTGACTTCTTCGACACGATGGGCACGATGGTGGCGATCGGCGCCGAGGCGGAGCTGAACGACGAGGAAGGCACGCCTCCGCATTCCGAGCGCATTCTGTTGGTTGACTCGGTCGGGGCGATGGCTGGTGGCGCCGCGTCGGTGTCGTCCAATACTTCCTATATCGAATCGGCCTCCGGCGTCGGCGAGGGGGCGCGCACGGGCTTGGCCTCTGTGGTCACCGGGCTGCTCTTCCTCATCGCGACTTTCCTGTCCCCGCTCGTGGAGGTTGTCCCCTATGAGGCGGCGACTCCCGCGCTCGTGGTCGTCGGCTTCTTGATGATGCAGCAGGTCAAGGACATCGACTGGGACGACATCGAGATCGCGCTGCCGGCCTTTTTGACGATCATCTTGATGCCCTTCACCTATTCGATCGCGGTCGGCATCGGCGCCGGCTTCGTCGTCTATGTCCTGATCAAGATCATCAAGGGCAAGGCCGCCCAGGTGCACCCCCTGATGTGGATCACTGCGGCGCTCTTCGTGCTGTACTTCGCCATCGACCCGGTCAAGTCGGTCCTCGGCGTCTGACCCGAACATCTGCCGCAGGGCGCACCGGATCGCTCCGGTGCGCCCTTCTGCATGCTGGACAGGAATTAGTTAGCAAGACTAATGAGTTAAGCTAACCATCATGTCCGCTACTCCTCCCGCCGAGCTTGCAGAGGTCGCCGACGTCGCGGCCCGCCTGCGGCTGGCGTGTATGCGGATCGCTCGCCGCATCAAGTACGAAAACCCCGAAGCCCTTGCGCCGCATCTGTATTCAGTGCTCGTTCACATCGAGGCTGGCATCGCGACGCCAGGCGCGCTGGCCGAGGCCGAGAAGGTTGCCGCCCCGAGCATGACACGCACCGTCGCCGCGCTCGTGGAGGAGGGGTATGTCGTGCGGGCACCCGATCCTGACGACGGCCGGTGCGTCCGGCTCACCCTCACGCCGGCGGCGCTGGAGGTGTTGGCGAGCACCCGGGCGTCTCGGGATGCCTGGATGGCGCGCCGGGTCGGCGAGCTCACGGCATACGAGCAAGGCGTGCTGCGGGAGGCGACAGCGATCCTTGAGGCGCTGAACGCCACATGAGCCCGACCTTTGCCTCCCTGTCGGTGCGCAATTACCGCATCTGGTTCGCCGGCGCGCTGATCTCCAATATCGGCACCTGGATGGCGCGGGTGGCGCAGGACTGGCTGGTCCTGACCGAACTGACGGACCACTCCGCCAGCGCGCTCGGCATCGTGACCGGCCTGCAGTTCCTCCCCTTCTTGCTGTTGGCGCCGCTGGCCGGTGCCGCGGTCGATCGTCTGGCGAAGCGGTCGCTGTTGCTGGTCACGCAGAGTGCCCTGGGGTTGGTGTCGCTCGTGACGGGCCTGCTCGTCGTGGCGGGTGTCGCGCAGCTGTGGCAGGTCTATGCGCTCGCGCTACTGCAAGGAATGGCGACCGCTGTCGACAATCCGGCGCGGCAGGCCTTTGTATCCGAGATGGTGCCCGGCGAGCGGCTGGCCAATGCCGTGGCGCTCAATTCGGCATCCTTCAATGCCGGCCGCCTGATCGGGCCGGCCGTCGCGGGTCTCGTCATCGCCGCGTGGGGCACGGGAATTGCCTTGCTGCTCAACGCGATCACCTTCGTCGCCGTGCTCGGGTCGCTGATTGCTTTGGACGTCACGGCGCTCTCGCCCGCACCTCGGGTGCGCGGCCGCGGCTCGATTGTGGAGGGCTTGAGGTATGTCCGCGGCCGCCCGGATCTGCAACTCGTCATGGGCTTGGTCTTCGTGCTCGGCACCTTCGGGATGAACTTCCAGATCACGATGGCACTGATGGCAACCCAGGTGTTCGGCAAGGGGCCGACGGAGTTTGGTCTGCTCGGCTCGATCATGGCGGTCGGCTCTCTGTCTGCGGCCCTTCTCTCGGCCCGGCGCGCCAACCCGCGCCTTCGGCATTTGCTCGTGGCGCTCGTCGCGTTCACCGCCTCCGCGGCCCTCGCCGCGCTCGCGCCGACGTATCCGCTCTTCGCGCTGGCCCTCGTGCCCGTCGGCTTGGCCGCTCTGACCGCACTGACGACGGCCAATGCCATGGTGCAATTGCGGGTTGCCCCGGCGATGCGCGGGCGCGTGATGGCGCTGTATTTGGCGATCTTCATGGGCGGCACGCCCTTCGGAGCGCCCGTGATCGGCTGGATCGGCGACACCTTCGGCGCGCGCTGGACGATCGGCATCGGACCGGTCGCCCTTCTCATCGCGCTGGGGATGGTGGCCTTCTATCTCGCGCGGCACGACAATATGCGGGTGAGCTTCGCCCCCCACCAACGTCCCTACCTGCGTATCACCGCCGGCACCGAGGTCATCATGCCCGAGGCCGCCCGATGACCCCGCGCTTCCGCCGCTATGCCACCTGGTTCGTCCTGGTCGTGATGATCGCCTTCACGATCCTCGCTGCCCTGTCGTAGGCACCATTTCTAGAGGCCGATGGCGTCGGCGTCATGAGCCAGCAGGGCGGCATACAGCTGATCAGCGGGCTCGAAGGTGCCGACGAACTGTCCGCCGAGTTCCATCGTGATCAGGCCGATGGCGCGGGCAAAAGCACCGGTGGCGTGCAGCGCTGAGGCCGGTGTGGTTGCAATCTCGAGTGCCTCACCCCGGCTCCCGTACGCATCATTCATGGACTGACGCTCGCCGCCGGGCTCGTGCTCTCGCTGTGGCTCCGGCCCCGAGGGCCCGAGCCGAATCAACTCAAAGCCGGTCGAGGATGAAGTCGATCGAGCCGGTGAGGCGGGAGATGTCGTCGGGGTCGACCGCGGGGAACATCGCCACGCGCAACTGATTGCGGCCCAGCTTGCGATAGGGCTCGGTGTCGACAATTCCGTTGGTGCGCAAGACCTTGGCGATCGCTGCGGCGTCGATGGCCTCGTCGAAGTCGATCGTGCCAACGACCTGGCTGCGGGCGGCCGGGTCGGTGACGAAGGGTGTCGCCACGGGGGAGGCGTCCGCCCAGGCATACAGCCGCGAGGACGAATCGGCAGTGCGGCTGGTGGTGAACGCGAGGCCGCCGTTGTTGTTCATCCAGCGCAACTGCTCGGCCATCATCGCCAGCGTCGCGACGGCGGGGGTGTTGTAGGTCTGGTCCTTGCGCGAGTTATCGATCGCGGTCGGCAGCGAATAGAAGTCAGGCACCCATCGACCGCTCGCGGTGATCTCGTCGACACGGGCCAGGGCGGCGGGGGAGAAGATCGCCAGCCACAGGCCACCATCGGAGGCGAAGCACTTCTGCGGGGCGAAGTAATAGACATCGCTCTGGGTGATGTCGACGGGCAGGCCGCCCGCGCCGGAAGTCGCATCGATGAGGACCATCGCGTCATCGTCGGCGCCGTCGACACGGGTGATGTCCGCCATCACGCCGGTCGAGGTCTCGTTGTGGGGCCAGGCGTAGACATCCACGCCAGCTTCGGCATATGCCGTGCTCCGGCTCCCCGGGTCGGCTTTGACGATCGTGGGCTCGCCAAGGAAGGGGGCGCCCTTGGTCACGGAGGCGAACTTCGCGGAGAACTCGCCGAACGCCAGATGCTGCGCGCGGTCGCGGACCAGGCCGAAAGCGGCGATATCCCAAAAAGCCGTCGAGCCCCCGTTGCCCAGGACGACTTCATACCCCTCGGGCAACTGGAAGAGCTCACTCAGGCCCTCGCGGACCGCCTTGACGAGATTCTTGACCGGCGCTTGCCGGTGTGAGGTGCCGAGAACGGTCGTGCCGAGGGCGGAGAGCGCGGCGACCTGCTCCGGGCGGACCTTGGAGGGGCCGCAGCCGAACCGGCCGTCGGCCGGCAGCAGATCGTCGGGAAGTTTGAGGTCGGTGAGCGATGCAGTCACGCACTCCATACAAGCAAAGACACCCCGCCGCGCGGCGGGGTGTCCAGCATCGGGTCGCTCACACTCGCTACCCGCCGTCGAGAGAACTCAGACGAGCGGGCGGAAACCCTTGACGTCCTCGAGCGGGCGGGGGCCGGGGCCGACATACTTCGAGCTCGGGCGGATCAGGCGGCCGGTCTTCTTCTGCTCCAGGATGTGCGCGGCCCAGCCGGCGGTGCGGGCGGAGACGAAGAGCGGAGTCATCATTTCGCCGGGGACCTCGGCGAAGTCGAGCAGCACGGCCGCCCAGTAGTCGACATTGGTCTCCATCTTGCGCTCCGGGTAGCGCTCGGCGAGCGCGGCGATGGCGGCCTTCTCGAGGGCGGCCGCGACTTCGTAGCGCGGGGCGCCGAGGCGCTTGCAGGTGTCGCGCAGGACAGCGGCGCGCGGGTCGTAGGCGCGATAAACGCGGTGCCCGAAGCCCATCAGTCGCTCGCCACGGTTCAGGACGTCGGCGACATACTGCTCGGCATTGCCGGTGCGCTCGACGCCCTCGATCATGTGCTGGGCGCGGCTGGGTGCGCCACCGTGAAGGGGACCCGAGAGAGCGCCGATGGCCCCCGAGAGGCAGGCCGCGACATCGGCGCCGGTGGAGGCGATGACGCGAGCGGTGAAGGTGGAGGCGTTCATGCCGTGCTCGGCGGCCGAAATGAAGTAGGCGTCGATCGCTTCGACGTGCTTGGGGTCGGGCTCGCCGCGCCAGCGGATCATGAAGCGCTCGACGATCGTTTTGCCCTCATCGACGCGGCGCTGCGGAACCATCGGGGACCCCTGGCCGTGCGCGGACTGGGCGATGAACGAGAGCGTCATAACGGAGGCGCGGGCGAGATTGTCACGGGCCTCGGCCGCATCGATGTCCAGCAGCGGCCGGAATCCCCACACGGGGGCGAGCTGGGCGAGCGCGGACTGGGCGTCGACGCGGATGTCTCCGGTGTGCACCGGCAGCGGGAAGGGCTCGGCGGGCGGCAGGCCCGGGTCCATCTCATTGTCGACCAGCAGTCCCCACACCTGGCCGAAGCTGACACGACCGACGAGTTCCTTGATGTCGACGCCGCGATATCGCAGCGCGCCGCCTTCCTTGTCCGGCTCGGCGATCTGCGATTCGAACGCGATAACGCCTTCCAGGCCGTGCTTGACGTCGCTGTCACTCATGGAGTTGCCCCATTCCTGCCGGTGGTGTCGGTGGACACTGTCACGGATCGCTGTCGTCGGGGGTGCCCGTGTGTGGGCCCCACTGCCGACATTCGGGTCACAGCCTAAATCAGGTTGGCGCCTGGCTCGGACGGTGGTCCGTCGCGTGGGCTTGTCGGAGCGAAGACATAGCCTGCCGGTATGACCGAGTCGCTCGCCCCGCGCACTGACTATTCCGGCGATGGCCTCGATGAGCGTGACCTAGCCGCCACGCCCTTCCGGCAGGCCGACCGATGGATTCGCGAGGCCGTCGAGCGGGCGAGCACGGGAGCCGACGTGCCCGAGCCGACAGCCTTGTCGCTCGCCACGGTCGATGAGTTGGGCGTTCCGGATGTCCGCACCGTGCTCATGCGCTTCTTCGAACCGGAGGGTCTGGGCTTTGTCACCTCCTTGTCGTCGACCAAGAGCCGGCAGTTGGTCAGTAATCCGTCGGTCGCTGCCTCGCTCACCTGGCCCTCGATGTTCCGGGCGATCCGGGTGCGCGGGCGGGCTGAGCGTCTGGCGGATGAGCAGGTGTCCGCCTACTTCGCGAGCCGGCCGTGGGGGTCGCGCATCTCGGCCTGGACCTCCGATCAGTCCGCGCCGATCGGTTCGCGGGCCGACTTGGAGGCGAGGTATGCCGAGTTCGCCGCCCGCTATCCCGACACCGGTTCTCCTGCGGACGTGCCCCGCCCGCCGGGCTGGGGTGGCTGGCGCATCGTGCCGCACGAGGTCGAGTTCTGGGGCGGCCGGCGCTCGCGGCTGCACGACCGGCTGGTCTTCTCCAAGATCGCGCCGGGCACCCTGGACGATGAGCAGGCGTGGTCGGTGAGCCGCCGGCAACCGTGACGGGCGGCCCGCCGGTGCCCAAGCGGGGGCTGAGGTGAGCGGGCCCGCGGGGGTGGGCGGTCCGCATACGACGGCGGGGGAGTTTCGCCTGCGGTCCGTCGCGATCAGCGCCTATGGACCGACGGTCCTGGAGGCGATGGGGTATGGCGCGGCGATCCCCATCGTGCCCTTGCTCGCCCGCGAACTCGGCGCGAGCGTCGGTCAGGCGGCGCTCGTCGGCGCTCTGCTGGGTGTCGGGCAGGTGACGACCTCGCTGCCCGCGGGGGCGCTGATCAGCCGAGTCGGCGAGCGCCGGGCCATGGTTGCCGCGTCCGCAGTTGGCGCAGCGGTCGCTCTGCTCGGTGCGTGGTCGCCGCACCTGATCTTGTTGGCTGCGGCGACCCTCATCACGGGTATGACGTGGAGCGTCTTCTTGTTGGCCCGGCAGGGCTTCATGATCGACGCCGTCCCATCTCACCTGCGTGCTCGGGCCTTGTCGGGCCTCGGTGGCAGTCACCGGGTCGGGATGTTTTTGGGGCCACTGCTCGCGGTGCCGCTGATCTCTACCTTCGGCCCGCGGGTGGCTTTCGTCTTCAGTGCGGTGATGTCCATCTTGGCGTTGGGACTGGTGCTTCAAGTCGAGGACCTCGGCGTGGACGAGCGCCGAGCGGCGCTGGCCGACCCGGCCAGCGTGCGCGCGGTGCTGTGGGGGCATCGGCATACGCTCGCCACCCTCGGACTCGGGGTCACCGCAATCAACGGGCTGCGCGCCCTGCGGATGAGCATCGTGCCGCTGTGGGGCGACCATGTCGGGCTCAGCGCGGCCCAGATCTCGCTGATCTTCGCCGTGAGTTCGCTCGTCGAGATCGGCCTGTTCTATCCGGCCGGCGCGGTCATGGACCGCCTCGGCCGGGCGTGGGTGGCGGTCCCCACCGCCGTCCTGCTCGGGCTCGGCCTGGTGCTGCTGCCGCTGACGCACGATTTCGGGCAGGTGCTGGCGGTCACCGTGCTCATGGCGGTCGGTAACGGACTCGGATCCGGCATCGTCATGACGCTCGGTGCGGACACGGCCCCCAGGATCCATCGCGCCAAGTACCTCGGCGGGTGGCGCCTGTTCGGCGATATCGGGATGTCTGGTGGCCCGTTGACGGCCAGCGGTCTCATCGCGATCGTCGGGCTCGCACCGGCAATTGTCGTGGTCGGGGCTGCCGGCATGGTGGCGTCCGGCTGGATCGGTTGGTGGGTCGCCGCCTTGGACCGCTCGCGCCGGGTCAATGAGAGGATGCCCGGGTGAGTGACCTGATCGACACCACGGAGATGTACCTCAAGACGATTTTTGAACTCGACGAAGAGGGCATCACGCCGCTGCGTGCCCGCATCGCCGAGCGTCTGGGGCATTCCGGGCCGACCGTTTCGCAGACGGTCGCTCGGATGGAGCGCGACGGTCTGGTGTCCTTGGCCGGGGACCGGCATCTGGAGTTCACCGACCACGGGCGCGTCCTCGCGACCCGTGTCATGCGCAAGCACCGGTTGGCGGAGCGCTTGCTCGTCGACGTGATCGGCCTGGAGTGGGAGTACGTCCACGACGAGGCCTGCCGCTGGGAGCATGTGATGTCTGAGCGCGTCGAGCGGCGCATCCTGGACATGCTCGGCGGTGATTACACCTCGCCCTATGGCAATCCCATTCCGGGTCTCGACGAACTTCTCGGCGAGGGTGCCACGTCCGAGAGTTTCCGCGCCGGCCTGGTGACCCTGTCCGATATCGCCAGCGACGATCCGCGCCGGGTGGTGGTGCGTCGCATCGGTGAACCGGTTCAGGTCGATCACGAGGCCCTTCAGTTGCTCACCGAGAGCGGTGTGGTGCCGGGTCGCAAGGCCGATGTCCACCGCGCTGACGGCCGGGTGATCGCGGTCGGGGCCGGACGCCCGCTGACCGATGGCGTGTCCTTGCCGCCCGAGATCGCCGATCACGTCTTCGTCGCCGCAGGTGCTGCGACCTGACGATTCCCCTGGTGGGCAGGGCAATGTCGCCCATTCGTCCCCACGCCGTGACCCGAATGTGACATTTTCGGGGAACTTCGCTACCGTCGTGCGGGTGTCCACGCCTTACGTGGGCACCGGCAGCCTGGGTCGCCGAGTCCTACCCCCGGGCGACGCCGGACCACTCGCACACCGCTTGGTAGGAGCGGGGGACCCACTTGTGGGCGCGACCTTGGCGCCGCGTCCTTGGGGTGAAGCCGGAGCCTAGGAGCGACGGCCGGGCAGCAGACTCTCGCCCGAACCCGACAGCTCACCTCGTAGGCGTCGAGAGGTCACTTCGTGTCTTTGTCGTTTTCGCGCGCCGCTGCCCGCCGCCCCGAATCTCTTGTGCGCACCGGCGCTGTGCTGGCTGCCGCCGGCGGCATCGTCACCGCTTTCGGTCTCCCGTCCGCCCAGGCCGCTCCCATCGCGCCGGTCGTGACCGTACCCGCCGCCAAGACGGCGACGGCGCCCACCTTGACCGCCCCGGCTGCCGTCGGGCCCGTCAAGGCGTCCTATGGCGTCATCGGCGTTAAGGCGGTTGCCAAGCCCAAGCCCAAGCCCAAGCCGGTTGTCGTCGCGACCACCGCCGCACACCTGGTTGCCTCGCGGACCGCGCAGGCACCGGCTAGCCGGTCCACCACGCGTGCCTCCGTTCCGGCGGCCACCACCCCCGCGCCGGCGCCCACCCCGCAGCCGTCGGTTCCCGCGCACGGCGGCGTCCTGTCCATCGCCGCGTCGCTGTCCGGCATCCCGTATGTCTATGGCGGCTCGACCCCGGCCGGCTTCGACTGCTCGGGTTTCACGATGTACATCTTCGCCAAGGTCGGCATCTCGCTGCCCCGCACGGCGGCCGCCCAGCAGGCTGCTGCCACCCGGGTCAGCAACCCGCAGCCCGGTGACCTGGTCTTCTTCGGCTACCCCGCCTACCACATGGGCATCTATGCCGGCAACGGCATGATGTATGACAGCCCCCGCACCGGCCTGTCCTCCGGCCTGCGGGCGATCTGGTCCTCGAGCGTCACCTACGGGCGCCCCTGACCCCTCCGCATACGCGAAACGCCGGACCAGCCCTCGGGGTGGTCCGGCGTTTGCTATGCGCCCGGTGGGGCCTGATCGGTCAGCGACCCAGGTGGGTGAGCTTGGTTTTCGACCAGATCGCGGCCGCGTCCTTGCTGAAGAGCACAAAACGGATCCGGTCGATCCCGCCGCGTTCGCGTTGCTCGGCCAGCGCCGCCCGGATCGCCAGGTCGGCGACGGTTTCGTGGTCCCAGCCATAGACCCCAGCGCCGATGGCGGGGATCGCGATGCTGCGGGCTGATAGGCTGCGGGCCAGGTGCAGACTATTGCTGAAACAGCGGGCAAGATCCTGCGGATCCGTCTGTCCCGCATGGCGATTCGGGCCAACCGTATGGACGATCCACTTCACCTTCTTGATCCCATAGGCGCCGGTGGCGATGGCGTCGCCCGGCGGCAGCCCGTCCGGCAATGTCGAGGACCGCAGGTCTCGGCACTCCGCGAGCAGTTCCGGCCCGGCCGCGCGGTGGATCGCGCCATCCACGCCGCCCCCGCCGAGCAGCGATGAGTTGGCGGCATTGACGATGACATCGACCTTCTCCCGGGTGATGTCGCCTTCGACGATCTCGATCTTGCCCATGGCCCCACCGTATGCCGCATGGCAGGCTGGGCGCCGACAGCGCTCCCGGGCTTCGTGCCCCGGGGCGGGCGGACGACATACGAGGAGGTCGGCTCGGTGGCCGAGGAGATCTACTACGACAAGAAGGACCAACTCCAGGTGGTCCAGAACTCGTTGCTGCCGGACGAGACCGTCTTCGCGGTCTATGACGGCAAAGATGTTGGCACTGGCTTCATCGGCCTGACGGACCGTCGAGTCATCTTGCAGGACAACAGTTTTGCCGGCGGTCGGGTGGCGGTGACTTCGATTCCCTACTCGAAGATTGTCGCCGTGTCCTATGCCTCAAATGCCTCCGTCTTCGGTCGCTTCACCGAGGAGACGACGGTCGCGATCCACACCTCACATGGCACCTACGAGGTGCTCCTGCGCGGCTCCGAGAAGGCCAAGCACACCCACGACGTGATCCTGCATTACGTCGTCCACTCCTGAGCTGGCCTCAGTAGTACCAGGGGAAGTCGGCGACGCCGAATTGGTTGTTGCTGGTCGATGCCGGTCATGCCGTGGAACCACAGCCTGACCTGCACAAACACGCCGAGCGCTCCGATGGTCGTTGCTGGCTGATTCTGGCCGCTGCCGAAATTCTTGCGGACTTTTTGCGGACTGAGCCCATCCTCCATGCCAGCTGACTTCCCCTCGCGATCGCCTCAGTTCGTCCGGGTGTTCGTCAGGTGCACGCCGATGTAGCCGATGTACGCCTTCTTGGTCTTGGCGACGTCGGCGGCGTAGTACATGCGCGGCGCGTTCTGATCGCGGGGGGTCGGGCCGAAGTGGGTCGCCATGAAGACCTCGCCCGACGGCTCGAACGCCACGGGCACGGGGAAGGTGCGCTCGCGTCGCATCCTCGCGTTGTTCTGCACGGTGTCGCTCTCGCCGGCCTTGTGGCGCTGAGTCGGACACTTTCGCCCGCGCACCTCCGAGGAGTTGAGGTACATGTGGAGATTGCCGCTGAAGCCATGTTCGACGCACTCGATCATGTAGTCACGCAGGACGAGCACGTACTCCCAGAACAACGACGCGTATGTCGCACTCGGGTCGGCAGCATCGATCTGGTCCGCGCGATCGATCGCCTTTTCGACATCAGTCAGCTCCACGTACTGCAGGATGTCCCCGAAGTTCGCCTCGTCCGTCAGCCTCTCGACGATCTCCGCGACGCTCAGCGGATCGGTCTCCCACGGCATGACCGGTTCGTCGACATGGGTGAACTGGTCCGCACGCTCTGCCCGCCACCGCTCCAGGGAGCGGGTCTTCTTCTCGGCCGCGCGGCGACTGTCCTCTGCAAGAGCTCGTTCGAGCTGCTCGGCCTCCAGCTGGCGCCGCAAGTCACCGACCTGGTCCTCAAGCCGCTCACGCTCGGCCTGCAGGTTCTCGGCGTTCTTGGCGGACGCCACGGCGACGGCCTCCTGCTGGTCGAACTTGTCGGCAATCGCCTGAAGTGCAGCGTCATCGATGGTGTCGCGGCCCACGATCCGGCCCACGAGACGTTTGAGCTTGTCCAGCCACGAGGGCGTGAAGTCTTCGGGGGATGGCGTCTCAACGACATCCGCAGCGACGACTTCGACCGACGGTTCCTGAGCAAGTTCGTCGAGCCCGATCGACTCAGGCTTGATCCGCTCACGCTGGAGAACCCGGACCGTTCGGGTGAGTTCCGCAGGAAGGTCAGCGTCGAGCAGGTTCAGCCGCGGCGTCGTAGCCACGGCTCGAATCAGTCGCTCGGTGAACTTCAGGTTCGGCTTGAGCGCTTCGCTCATCGTCTTCGCCGTCAGGATGCGGTGGCGTCGAGCATCTGCCCAGTCGCCCATATCGACGCGCGGAACGAAGGTGCGGACGGCGCCGGTCGGTACAGCATGGGTGGAGCCAAGCCGCGCGTTCAGAGCGTCGGCAGCAGCCGGTTCGAGCACGAAGAACGACGCGCAGCCGACGGCTTCCCGTGTGAGCGATCCGATCGCCTGAGCCCACTTCGCCGTAGAGACGCCAGGCACCGGCGCCGCGACAACAACAGACAGGTCGCGATCCTCGTCTTCGATGAAGCTGATGAGTTCGTCGACATCGTCCAGCCGTACCGTGCGCGGCTCGCTGAGCACGGGTACCGGCCCGTCGAACGCGTCGACCGCCTGTAGCGTCCTGCGGACAACCCGCGGAGTCGCGGGTTGGACCGGAGATCCATCGGGCCGCACGCCCTCGCTCTCGAACCAGAGCACCTGCTTCAACCGACGCGAACCTGGGGCGGACGTCGCATACAGCCTCGTCGTCCACGTCCCGTGTTCGTTGGTCTCGACGTACTCCAGCAGGAGGCGGAGGAGGCCTTCCTCGCCCTGCTCGATCACCGTCAGCAATGAGTCCGGCCCGAGCCGGTAGGTGCCTGGGCCATCCCAGTCGGCCGTCTCGACGCTCTTACGCGAGTCACGCACCATCTCGACGAGCCAGCTACGGAACTGTTCCTTCGCAACCCGGATCGCGTCCTCACGATCGTCGAGTTGGAGGATCGAGCGATACCCGACGGCCATCACAGCCCTCCCTTGCGATCGCGGGCCGCCACGAAGCTCGGCGCCATGCTTTCCATCTGCTCGATGACGAGCCTGATCGCCTCGGGCTGCTTGTCCGGCGGGTACTTGTACTTCACCAACAGCCGCTTGATCGACGAGCGGAGCTTGGCGCGGACGTCGTCGCGGACGGTCCAGTCGGTCTTGATGTCGCGGCGCATGACGCCGACGAGCTCGCGTGCGATCTCGGCCAGGATGTCCTCGCCCTGGAGCTCGACGGCGGACTCGTTGGACGACACGGCGTCGTAGAACGCAAGCTCGTCGGAGTTCAGCGGCGGCGTGAAATGGGCGCCGCGGTTGCCCTCCGCCGCGACCTCCCTCGCCAACTCAATCAGCTCGGCGATGACCTCGGCCGAGGTCAGCTGCTGGTTGGTGTACTTGTTCATCAGCTCGCGGAGCTTCTCGGAGAATGCCCGGTGCCGGACGAGGTTGCGACTAGTTGCCTTGGCGCTCTCCTCGGTCAGCAGGTCGCGCAGCGCCTCGATCGCCAGGTGTGGGTTCTCGGCCTGCAAGGTCTTGGCGACGAACTCCGGGCCGAGCTGCGACAGGGACGGCTTGGGCATCCCGGCGGCCTCGTAAATGTCGATGACGTCGCCGGTCTCGGTCGAAGTCGCGACCAGGCTCGACAGGAGGCGCTGGATCTCCTCGGGGACCGGCCGGCCCTGTGACTGCCGCTCCTGGGCGTCGAACTTGCCCATCCAGACCCGCACTTCCTCATAGAACTTCGCCGTCGGGCGGAGGTCTTCGAGGGTCTGCGAGCCCGCGGCCAGCGCCCATGCGCGGGCCAACTGATTCGCGAACTTCCGGAACCGATCGACGAGCGCCGTCTCGCCCTCGCCCGGCTGGTTGCCAGGCGTCGCTGGCGAGCGCAGGTAGTTGGTCAGGCCGACTGCGGCCTTGATCCAGCTACGGGCGTCGCCCTGAAGCTGCTGCCGCCACGGGTACCCGGCGCACACCTCGTCCAGCGACGCGATCAGCTGGCGCGCGAGCACGGCCGCTTCGTCGATGTTGCGCCCGACCGGCTTCTTCACCTGATCGGTGTCGGTGTACTCGGCCAGTGCCTTGCTCAGGTTCTCGACCAGCGGCGCGTAAGCCACCAACAAACCATCAGGCTTGCCGCGGAAGGTGCGGTTGACCCGCGCGAGCGTCTGCATCAGGAGCGCACCCTTGAGCGGTCGGTCCAGGTAAAGCGTGTGCAGCGGCGGCGCGTCGAAGCCGGTGAGCATCATGTCCTTGACGATCACGATCTGGAGCGGATCCTCAGCGTCCTTGAGCCGCTTCTGGATGACCTTGTTCAGGGCCTCGCGACGGACGTGCTTGGCCACCGCGCCCTTGTCCGACGGGGAGCCGGAATAGACGACCTTGACGACGCCCTTGTCGATAGCGTCGTCGTGCCATTCGGGCCGTAGCTTGATGATCTCCTCGTAGAGGTTCGCGCAGATCTCACGCGTCGCGCCGACGATGAACGCCTTGCCAGGCGACTCGATGAACGACACCATCGCTGCCGACCGCTTCTCCCAGTGGTCGATGATGTCCTTTGCCAACGCCTCCAGTCGCGCGGGCGCGCCGTACATCGCATTGATGACAGCCACGGACTTCTCGACCCGCTCGCGCTCGACCTCGTCGAGGCCAGTGACCGCCTCGTCCGCCGCCGCGTCGAGCTCGTCCTCGGTCACCTCGCCGGCAAGCCTCACCGCGACAAGGCGGGGCTCGAAGTAGACGGGCACGGTCGCACCGTCAGCCACGGCGCGAGTGAGGTCGTAGGTGTCGATGACGCGCCCGAAGACCTCTTGGGTGTCACGCTCCGCGGTCGACAGAGGCGTGCCCGTGAAGGCGATGAAGGCTGCGTTGGGGAGAGCGTCACGGATGTGTCGGGCGAAGCCGTCGAGGTCGTCGTAGTGGCTGCGGTGAGCCTCGTCGACGATCACGATGATGTTGCGGCGATCGGTGAGCAACGGGTGGTCCAAGCCGGACTCGCGCTCCCTGCCGGTGAGCCCGAACTTCTGCAGGGTCGTGAAGTAGATCCCGCCAGTGACACGGTTGGTGAGCTCCTCGCGCAACTGGCTGCGGGTGGTCACGTTGACCGGGCTCTCAGCCAGGAGCTGCGAGCGGTTGAACGCCTCGAACAACTGACTGTCGAGCTCTGTCCGGTCGGTGACGACGACGAGCGTCGGGTTCTTCAGCTTCGGCTGGCGAGCGACGGCGTGGGCATAGAGCTCCATCTCCATCGACTTGCCCGAGCCCTGCGTGTGCCACACGACGCCGGCCTTGCCGTTCGACTCAACGGCGTCGACCGTGGAGCCGACCGCTTTGGTGACGGCGAAATACTGGTGCGGCTTGGCGATCCGCTTGGCATAGCCATCGGCCCCCTCGTCGAAGGCGACGAAGTCTCGCTGGAGCTGCAGGAAGCGCTCCTGGTTGAAGATGCCTGGAACCAGGTCGAACATCTCGACGGTGACCGGCAGCCAGACATCATCTGGGTCGACACCCGGCTCGACAAGGTCAGCCGGGTCCAGGCGTCCGAGCGGCTTCCCGTCATCGTCGACGTTCCACGGCGAGTAGTGGTTCAGCGGCGTGAACGGCGTGCCGTAGCGGGCGTGGATTCCGTCCGAGATGACAGTGAGCACGACGAATCGGAACGCCATGGGGAACTCGCGGAGGTACGTCGCCAACTGCGCGTGAGCCGATGCGATGTCCGCCGCCTCAGCGCCTGCGCGCTTGAGCTCGGTGACGACGACCGGCAGTCCGTTCAGGTACAGCACGATGTCGAAGCGACGCTCGACCTCAGCCGAGCGGATCGTGACCTGGTTGACCGCGAGGAACTCGTTGTCGTCGACGTTGTGACTGACGAACCTGATGGTCGGGTTCTGCTCGATCCCTTCGGAATCGACGTAGGTGATGCCCCGGTAGCCGTCCACGAGGATCTGGTGCAGGCGGAAGTTCTCGGCCAGCGGATCCTGCGACTTCGGCGCCCGGATCTCAGCGAGGGCCTGGATCAGGTACTCGCCCGGCACCATCGGGTTCAGCTTCCGGAGGGCGGCCAGCGCCCGGCCCGGCAAGACGATGTCGTCCCACGACTCGCGACCACCCTCGACGCCGGGCGCGACGTCCTTGCCCTGTCTCGGCACCCACCCATGGAAGGAAAGCTCGTCGAGCATCTGCTCTTCCCATTCGGCTTCGCTGACCATCACAGCACCCCTTCCACGGTCTTCTCCGCGTCCTTGACGCGGGCCTTGCCGGACATCAGCAACGGCAGCAGTTCGTCTCGGGCTGCTGCCAGGCGCCGAGACTCGACCTTCGACGCATGGACGTGCTCACGTAGCGGCAAGGCCAACACCTCAAACTGGTCCCACTCCTTCGGGTCCAACTCGGGAACCGGCGCCTCCAGAAAGCGTTCCGCTCGGACGGCGGGGTAGGCGCTGCCTTCGGCCACCGTCTCGAGGTACGCGACGAAACCATCCGTTCGCGTCGCCTCGTAGAGCCCCGCCGTTCGCCCTGGCGCCGGGGTGAGGACCGCTAGGCCGGTGGAACCGATGAGCTTGTCGTCGTCATCAAGAACGAGAGCGTGCGAGCGTCGATTGGGTCGAACCGTCGACCAGACGACATCGCCCTGCGCGACCAGCCGTCGCGCTCGGCCGGGGGCGTCATCCCAGCTACTTTCCGCCGGGAGGTCATACACACCGCGCCCAACTGACGAGATGTCCAGGTACCTCAAGGTTCCTCCTGCCTGCGGCTTCGTTGATCGCTGGTTGACCGAGGCGATGGTCCCCAGCCCAACGCGTGCACGACCAGCCGAGAGGCGAGCGAAACGTGTTGCAAGGAGTTCATCGACGATGTCCGCCGACCTTGCGTTGGCGGCGATCTTGTCGTCAAGCGCACCGAGCACCTCGGCAATCGCGCGCTGCTCAGCAAGTGGGGGAACGGCGTCGGCTGGCAGAGTCCTGACGTCTGCCACGTTCAGGTGCGGCACGGTCGAGCCGGCTGCCTTGACCTGCAACTCGGCCTGAACTCGCGGTGATGTCAGGAAGTAGTACAGGAAGCGCGAGTCACAGGTTCCCGCTCGCGGCCGAAGGAGAACCGTGCGCTGACCAGGCGCAACATTCTCGCTCTCCGGGATGCGGACGACCGGGCCAACGGGAGCCTCGCGCGCAAGCAGCAGATCGCCGACCCGAGGCCGAAGGCGCGTCGTCCACGCCTTGAATGTTGCTTCACTGATCCGGCGTGCCTCGGAGAAGTTGATGATGTGGTTCCGCATCGCTGGTGTTCCGACGGCGAAGTGCTCGCCGCTCTCGTCGATGGGCGCCGTCTTGTGCGCACAGTCCACGATGTCGCTGCACAGATCGGCCAAGGTCATCGCCACGGTCATCGGAGTCTCTCCAGCTGCTCACGTACGACCTTCTCGAGCCGCGCGGACTCATCGAACACAGCTAGCAACTCTGTGGTGAGCCGCTCGATCTTGGCGTCGACCGCTTCGCCGTCGCCTTCCGATTCGGCAGCCCCGACGTAGCGTCCCGGGGTGAGCGCGTAGTCAGCTGCCTTGATCTCGGCCAGCGTCGCTGACTTGCAGAAACCCGGGATGTCGGTGTACTCGGCCGTCGCTGACTTTGTCCCCCGCCAGGCATGGAACGTGTCGCCGATCTTCTGGATATCCGCCACGTCGTCAAGGTCCCGCTCAGCGCGGTCGACCATGTACCCGAGGTCGCGCGCGTCAATGAACAGCACCTGGCCGGACCTGTCGATCGAGCCCTGCTTGCCCTTGGTCTTGTCCTTGGCGAAGAACCACAGGCACACCGGGATACTGGTGCTACGGAAGAGCTGGGTGGGCAGTGCGACCATGCAGGAGACGAGGTCCGCCTCGACGATTTGAGCGCGGATGTCGCCCTCGCCGTTCGAGTTGGACGACATCGACCCGTTCGCCATGACGACGCCGGCCTTACCGCCCGGGGCGAGCTTGAACAGGATGTGCTGGATCCACGCGTAGTTCGCATTGTTCGCCGGCGGGACGCCGTACTTCCAGCGCGCGTCCTCGACGTTGCGCGACCAGTGCTTGATGTTGAAGGGCGGGTTCGCCATCACGAAGTCCATCTGGACGTCGGCGTGCTGGTCTCGGGCGAACGTGTCACCCCAGCGGGAGCCGAGGCCCTTGTTCTCGATGCCGTGGATGGCGAGGTTCATCTTCGCGAGGCGCCAGGTCTCCTCGATGGATTCCTGGCCGAAGACCGCGATGTCCTTGGGGTCGCCGTCGTGGTCGTGGATGAACTTCTCGGTCTGGACGAACATGCCGCCAGACCCACAGCACGGGTCGTAGACCCGGCCGTGGTTCGGCTCCAGGAGCTCAACGATGACCTTGACCACCGACGGAGGTGTGAAAAACTCCCCACCCCGCTTACCTTCCGCCCGGGCGAAGGCGCCGAGGAAGTACTCGTACACCTCGCCCATGAGGTCGCGGGCGCGGTGCTGGCCCTGGCGACTGAACCGTGCGTTGTTGAACAGGTCAACGAGCTCGCCGAGGCGGCGCTGGTCGATGTTGTCGCGGTTGTAGATGCGCGGCAGCGTGCCGACAAGGCTCGGGTTCTCCTGCATCACCGCGTCCATGGCGGCGTCGATGAGTGCACCGATCGTCTTGGCCGGCTCACCACCGATGGCGGGCCTGCCCTTGGCGTGCTCCGACAGGTGAGCCCAGCGCGCCTCCTCCGGAACGACGAAGACGCCGTAGCCCTGGTACTCCTCCGGGTCGTCGATCAGCTCGTCGATCTGTTCGTCGTCGTACCCCTCGGCGAGCAGATCAGAGCGGATGGCCTCGCGGCGCTCGTCGTACGCGTCGGATACATACTTGAGGAAGACGAGACCGAGGATGACGTCCTTGTACTGGCTCGCAGAGAGAGACCCACGGAGCTTGTCGGCGGCCTTCCACAGGGTGTCCTTGAGCTCCTTCATCGTCGAAGGTGCCGTGGTCTCGGTCTTCTTGCGCGGGGGCATGTCAGCCTGCCTTCCTCTCAGTGTTGGGCTCGTCGAGGGTCACTGACCCTGCGGCGACGCCCTGAATCAAACTGGTGACGAGGTCGGCCGCCGCCGCCTCGTGCTTGCGGATCTCGGAGAGGTGCTCGTCGACGGCGCCCAGGGCTGCCTCGACGCGCTCGACCTGCGCTGCCGGGAACCTGGGGATCTGCCAGGTCTTCCATTCGGCGTTGCCGCGCAGGCGATTGATGGTGGCGGCGAGCGCTCGCGCGCCGATCCCAGCGCGTGCCGAGTCGGGTCGCAGGATCCGGCTCGGGGACGCGACGATCGCGCCACCGGTCTCGTCAACAAAGGCCCTCGGCGGGTTGGTGGAGAACACGACATCGCCAGGCTCGGTGTGAACGGCGGAGCGATAGCGAGAAGCTTCGACCAGGCGGTCGATCCACCGGGGCGCGCCGCCGTCTGCGGTGATGACGCGCACCGAGCCTGCGGGGTCGAGGTGCTCGTCCGAAATTCGTGAGCCGCTCTGGCGGACGATGAGCCCGGCCTCAACCAGCTCGCCGAGTGAGCGGGTTGCACTCGGGCCCCTGGCGCCGGGGCGGGCGTCAGGGAGGTCGAAGCCCAGGATGGGCTCGCGAGTAACCAGCGTGGAGCTGACCAATCGTTCGTGCGCCGACGACGCCTCCAGCGCGGTCGCGGGCTGCGGCCCGATACCGACAGGAACGACAGTGTCACCCGTCCACACCGCGGCGTACCGCACCGCGCGGCCGTATCGATACGACCGGGCACCGGTCTGTTCAAGCGCACCGAGCAGATCGGCAGCAAGCTCCGGGCCGTCGACCAGTGAGCCAGAGAGATCCCCGACGACTGCGGCGGTCGCGGAAGTCGCGCCTCGGAGCACCCACAGACCCAAATTCTTCCGGTAGGCGTCACGCCACAGGCCTCGGGAAAGCTTGAATGACGCGACAAGAGCGCACCCGTGGTCCTCCGCCCCCGTCTGAAGGGTCGACTTCCGCGCGTCATACAGGTCTCCGCGCAGCCGATCACAGAGTGCAGACGCAGAACCGACGACGATGGCGATCTGGTCGGCATCAAGGTCGACCGCGATGTCATCTGCGGCATCGAGAGTCGCGCGTTCGTCGAGGCCAGCCAACGAAATCACCTTGACCAGTGGCCCGGGAATCGACTCAACCTGGCGTCCGTCGATCGCGTGTAGCCGAAGCGCTGCGCGCTCACTGTTGGGACTCGCGGACTCGAATCCAGTTGCCACCGAACGGGCCTGCGGGTCGAGGCGCAGTTCGACCGCGACGCCGTCAGGCCCGAGGAATGTGCGGCACACATCGGCAAGCTGCTGAAGGAGGGAGACGGCAGCCGCCGTCAGACCGCGGCCACCCTGAGCCGCGCGGGTCATGTACAGCCGATCCAGTGCGTCCGACGGGCCGTACGACGCCTCGTGCAGGCCGTCGACATACGCGGCGAGATCGTTGGCAGCCGAAAGCCGGATCACTTCGTCCAGCAGGAACTTGTTATCGGGGTCGACCTCTCGTGCCAACGCGATGCGCTCGTCGGCACCCAGAGGTGCGAGGTCCTGCCCGACGCTGGCTCGGAGCGCGAGCAGCACGGCCGCGTCCTCAACGGCAAGGCCCGCGGGAACGGCCACGGCCGGCGCGTCGAGCCGGGCGCTGTCGTTGAGTCCTCGACCAGTCGCTTCCAACCAGTCGATCACCTCGTCTCGGTCGAAGTGCTCGACGCCAGCCACCAGCGACTTCGGGGAAGGGAAGGGGATGCTGGCAGATCGCGAGCGCCAGTTGGTGACCGCCTGACGGGTAACGCCTGAGATGCGGGCGATGTCGGGCATCGTGACGAGCGAATCCACCTTTCATCCTCCTTTCTCTCGTGGTCGACCGGTCGGTCGGGTGATGGATGGAACGCTAGCCGCTGTTCCGCCTGATTCACTGCAGGCTGCTGTTTAGCTCCCTAAACAGGCTCAGCGTGGCGTTGCATGCTCGGAGGCCCCCACCATCGAAAGGGAGGTCGCCGCCTGGGTGGCCCGCACACCTGGAGGTACGGAATGCACAAGGAAATGACTGGAGCACGGTTCGATGAGGCGGGCTCGACGGTGATCATCGACGCGCTCGCGCTTTCCGAGATCGACGTCGTCAACGAGGCCCGGCACTGGGTCACCGGCGAGCGCGGGCAGCGCTGTGACGACCCGGCTGCGCTCGCCGACGCCGATCTGACGAAGTTCGCGACCGAGGCACTGGTCCTCGGCGCCAAGGCACTCAGCCTGACGGCGCTGACGTCAGAGACCCGCGCTCTCGAGCGGATGCTCAGGGATGTCGGCGACCAGACCTCTGACGCGACGCGGCGTGCGGCTGAGGCAACGGCCGACGCGGCCAAGTCAGCGACGGAGACCGTCACGAAGGCCGCTGCCGACGCGAAGAAGGCGATGACCGATGCCGACGACGCCACCCGCAGGCACCTCGCGGAGGCGGTGGCCGCAACCAAGAAGGACCTGCTCGCCGAGACGCGTCGGCTGTTCGGCGGCGACAACCCGGAGTTGCTTGAGCGCCTGCAGCCCGTCCTCGACAAGTTCGCGGTCACCCTGGAGAAGCAGGTGGAGTCGAGCACGAGCGAGTTGCTCGCGAAGGCCACCAAGCAGCTCGACCCCAGCGACCCCACGTCTCCGATGGCGAAGCACGCAGCGACGCTCGCCCAGCAGCAGGAGGAGCTCACCAAGAAGTTCGAGAAGGGCCAGGCCGAGCTGGCCACGAAGGTCGACGCGCTCTGCACGGCGCTGAAGGTGCAGGACGCGAAGGCCTCGCTCGCCCAAGTGACCCCGATCAAGGGTGCGTCCTTCGAAGACCAGATCCACGCGCTGATGAACGACATTGCGGCCGGCCTCGGCGATGAGTACGAGGACACCACTCGCACCGCCGGTCTGGTGTCTCGCAGCAAGAAGGGTGACGGTGTGCTGTCCGTCGCGGGTGCGAGCGCCCGCGTCGTGGTCGAGATGACCGACTCTTCTCGGACCAACTGGGGCGAGTACTTCGATGAGGCAGAGCGCAACCGTGGTGCCAGCGCCTCGCTGGGCGTCGTCCGCGCCGCCGAGCAGAACGCCGGCCACTCGATCCGCGTCCTCGGTCAGCGGCGGGTCGTCATCGCCTTCGATCCCGACAGCGACGACAACGAGGTGCTCCGCACCGTCACGCTGCTGCTGCGGACCGTGGCGATCGCCGCGTCGGTGCGGACCGGCGACGCTGAGGTCGACACCGCGGAGGAGAAGATCGGTGAGGCGGTCTTGCAGCTTGACAAGATCGACACCATCAAAAAGACCGCGGGGTCGATCCAGAAGGGTGCCGCGAAGATCGAAAGCGAGTGCACCTCGATCACGACGGCGATCCGCCGGCTCCTCGACCAGGCGTTGGTGGCGCTCGCCGGGCACGGGGCGGGCCCGGGCCTGACGGAGCGCCCCTCGGCCGAAGACGCTGCCTGATGACCTCTGAGGGGGGACCGCCGGTGGTGGCGATCTCCCCATCAGAGGTTCAGCGCATCACCAAGGAGCAGTTCAAGCGCGAGGCCGTCACCGTCGAGCACGATCATCTGCCCGATCGCACCTTCGAGCCAGAGCATGAGGTCGCGGCGTGTGCCGACGATCGGATAGGTCGACGGGAAGACGCCGTCGTGGATCACATCGAGGGAGAGCAGCGCGCGCTCATACCTGAATGAGTCCTCGCCGTTGGCCTGATCCGCGAGGGCGGCCAGCGCGGATCGCGCCGTGGCGTACGCAGCGAGGTAAGCCTCGTTCATGAAGTGGGTCATGATCGCCAGCGTTTGGCCGGAGGCGTTCAAGGCGAGAACGCCGGTGCAGGCACTGTGGACAAGGCCCACCGAAGGCGAGCTGTGCACCCTGGACGGCTCGAATCGCTTGTCGTGGCCGGATGTTGCTGGCTGCTCAACTTTCCGCTCTGACCCGGCTCCGAGTCGCGCTCAGACTCTCCAAATCGAGCGGCACGCATGCTACGAAGGACGTGGACGGTCCCCCCTCCAGGGCGGGCCGAGCGTCATTTCAAGGGTAGTTGTTGGACGTTGCTGATCATCGTTGAGGCCGCGTCCTGCACCGGATTCGGGGTGGTCGGCGTGCACGGCGGGATGAAGTTCTACCGCGGCTCGGCGACGGCCGCGCGCGCCTACGTCGAGGCCGACCACTCGCGGGCCGACGACTACTACCTCACCGAGGGCGCAGGGGTCGCGACTCGCTACATCGCCGAGGTGAGCGACTCGGTGAGTCCGAGGCATGCAGGAGAACTCGATGGCCAGACCTACGAGCAGTGGGTAGGCGGGCACGACGTCGAGACCGGCAAGGCCAAGGGACGTTTGCGCGATGACGCGAACGCGCTGCGGTTTGTCGAGGTGACCGTGAACGGCCCGAAGACGTGGTCACTGGCCGCCGCCCTATATCCGAAAGTCTCGGCGGCGCTGGACGAGGCGCAGGGTCGCGCGGCCGAGCAGATCATCGGCTGGGTCGCCGCGCACGCGACAACACGTGTCGGGCCGCGGGGACGACAAGTACAGGTGCCGGTCGAGCAGGTCGAGGCCGCGGTGATCCGGCACTACACATCCCGGGCCGGCGACCCTCACCGGCACCTCCACCTCCAGATCAACGCCCGGGTCTTCGCCGACGGGAAGTGGCGTGGCCTGCACTCGGTCGGAACCCGCGACCTCCTCGATGCGATCAACGGGATCGGGCACGCGGCTGTTTCCACCGACCGCGATTTCCGGAGAACGCTGGCCGAGCACGGGCTGAGCTTCGATCCGACATCGGGTGAGGTCGTGGAGTTGGCGCCGTACGCAGCGCGGTTCAGCGCTCGCGCCGCGCAGATCGAGCGCAACATCGACAAGCTCGAAGCCGAGTGGCGGGCTGAGCATCCGGGCGAGGTGCCCGGTCCGCGATTGCGGCAAGCGTGGGATCGACGCGCCTGGGCACAATCGCGACCGGACAAGGTCGTCCCGAAAGACGGCGCCGCAATGGTGGCGGTCTGGAATGACGAGTTGCGTCGTCTCGGCTATCGCGACGGGCGGTTACCCGCGGCCGTGGTCTCCCCGAGGGTTGGCGAGCTCGATCGCGATGCCGCGGCCACTCTCGTGCTCTCCCGGCTCGGCGCCAAGCGGTCGGCCTGGAACGCCGCCGATATCCGGGGCCAGATCGAGCAATGGATCGCCTCGACCGGCCTGGTCGCCGACCCTGCAGTGCGCATCGAGCTCGCCGAGGACCTCGCAGTCCGCGCCGTCGCCGCCTGCACGCCGTTGCTGGATCGAGACGACGTTCCGGAAGACGTCCGCGCGTTGACGTCACCTCGGGTGATTGCGATCGAAGACCGGATCTGTCGGCTGCTCGGGCTCCAGGCCTCCGCCACCGGTCCTGACACGAAACTGCCTGCGGCGGTGGCGATCAGTCTCGACCCCGCACAGCGCAACGCAGTCGCCGCCATGGCGGGCAGCAAGCATCTCTTGGTCATTGAAGGTGCGGCCGGCGCGGGCAAGACGACGACCTTGGTTGTCACCCGGCGGCTACTCGCGGCGCAGAGCCGACGACTGATGGTGGTGACACCGACGCTCAAGGGGGCCGAGGTCGCGTCAGGGGAGATCGACGCTCCGGCATTCTCGGCCGCGTGGCTGGCTCACCAGTGGGGATGGCGCTGGGACGAGGACGGCCAATGGACCCGCACCGACGACGGCCCCGGCGACCCGAGGGCTGCCCTGGGTCGCGGTGACCTTCTTGTCGTCGACGAGGCCGGAATGCTTGGCCAGGACACGGCCCGGGCACTCTTGGAGATCGCATCAGCGTGCGGAGCCCGGGTGGTGTTCATGGGCGACCGCCACCAGCTCCCGGCCGTCGGCCGCGGCGGTGTCCTCGACCTCGCCGCCCGGCATGCCGGCCCCGAGGGGACGATCAGTCTGGACGTGGTGCACAGGTTCGCCGACCCCTCCTACGCCGACCTCAGCCGCCGGATGCGACGCGGAGAGGCCGTCTTCGACGAACTCTGGGAACGCGGCCAGATTCGGCTGCATGCAAGCGCGCCCGAGCGTGTCCAGGCCCTTGCCGCGAAGACCACCGACGCGATCCTCAGAGGCCGCTCTCGGCAGGCTTTGATGGCCGACAGCCGCGAGCAGGTTGCCGCGCTCAACAGCGCCATCCGCGACCGGCTCGTCGACGCTGGCGCCATCGATGATGTGCGCGTCGTGGTCAACGCGACTGGTGAACGTCTGGGCGTCGGCGATCGGGTCGCGACCCGGCGCAACGACTGGAAGCTCGGAGTCGCCAACCGGCAGACCTGGACTATCACCCACATCGGCGGCGACGCCACAGTGACGCTTCGCAACGAGCACGGCCAGGTCCGCGACCTTCCCTCCTGGTACGTCGACGGTTGGGTTGAGCTCGTTTACGCCACCACCGTCTACGGCGCCCAGGGTGAGACCACCGCCTCCGGCCACATGGTCATCGGCGATTCGACCTCGTCAGCGGCAGGGTACGTCGGGATGACCCGGGGCCGACACGAAAACGTCGCCCACGTCGTCGCGGACACCCGCGCACAGGCCAAGGCGATCTGGGAGCAGGCGTTCTCACTCGACCGGGCCGATCTCGGTGTCGCCCACGCTCGTCTCCGAGCCATCGACGACATCGACCGCTACGGGCCGGTGGCGCCCGCGAGGGCACGCGCGACAGCGGCCGCGAAGGACAGCACTCGGGAGCGGAAGTCCGAGAACCAGCGCGACTTCGAGTCATGGCAGTCGGCTACTCCCGGACCCTCACGGCCCGCCCGCCGCGGTCCGGGGATCGGATTCTGACACCGCACCAAACAACTTTTCCGCGCACCACAGGCGAGTCACCACGGGCGGGTTTGACCTGCACAAACACTCCGCCCGTCCTACTCGCCCGTGGTCCGCCCGTCCCCCATTCGCAGCTCGTCCGTGGGCGCAACTTGGTGCCCCCTCCTCTCCACGCTGGGGTCATGACCACCCCTCTCGTCTCACCATCCGAGAGATTTTCGACTTTCGGAGGGGCGCCCCCCAACAGGCGCCTGACCAGCACAAACGCCTGCGCCCGTCCCATCGCCCGTCCTCCTCCCGGACAGGGCGGGCGCACCTCAGGACGGGCGATTTTTGGTGCCTTGCCTGAGGAAAGTGGAGCCAACGATGTCCACTCGCCACCCCCAGTGGCGCTTGAGGGTCCCGAACACCCATCACCCACAACGACAAGGAGAGCCCGATGACCACCAAGTTCCAGACCGACGACAACCACGAGAACGACGAGATGCTCAGCATCGAGGAAGCAGCCGCTTTCCTCCGCGTGCCCGTCGCCACCATGCGTTACTGGCGCTACTGCGGCGACGGGCCGTTCAGCTTCCGACTGGGCCGGCACGTCCGCTACTGGAGGACCGAGCTGATCCTCTGGCGCGGCGACCAGGGCCGACGGCCCGACGACGGAGGTGCACAGGCCTGATTCCCGCCGAGTTCTCCACAAGGTCGCGTACGCCTTCGCGGCTTGCACGCGCTCTGACCCGAGTCTGTCGATAGCCGAAGGGAGGTGACCCATGGCCGGCAACATCGCCAAACGCCCAGACGGACGGTGGCGCGCCCGCTACCGCGATGAACGTGGCCGCGAACGCTCGCGCCACTTCGAGCGCCGCATCGACGCCCAGCGCTGGCTCGACGAGGTCACCTCGACGCTACGCGACGGCACGTGGGTCGAACCCTGCGCAGGCAACGTCACCTTCGAGGACTTCTACGCCGACTGGGCCCCGCGGCAGTTGTGGCTGCCATCAACCAGGGCCAACGCCGACCTGGCGGTCGGGTCGGTTCCGTTCGGCGACCTGCCGTTCAAGTCGATCCGTCGCTCGCACGTCGAAACCTGGGTCAAGACTGCGTCCGAGCGTTGGGCGCCCTCGACGGTCAAAACCCGGTTCGTCATCGTCCGCTCGGTGTTCCGCGCCGCGGTCGCCGACCGCGTCATCGGCACCGACCCGTGCATCGGTGTCACCCTCCCCAGGCGTCGCAAGGCCGAGGCCGCCATGCAGATCCCGAGCGTCGAGGAAGTCGGACGACTGCTCGCGCACGCCGACAGCACCCGCGTCTCCACCCGCAAGGGCTTCCGCGCCTACGTGGCACTCTGCGCCTTTGCCGGCCTCCGCAAGGGCGAAGCAGCAGCCGTCCAATTCGGTGACATCGACTTCCTGCGGCGGATCTTGACCCTCTCGCGCCAGCTGCAGCGCGACGGATCCACCTACGTCGTCCGGCTGCCGAAGTACGGCTCCGAACGCGTGATCTACCTGCCCGACGAGCTGGTCACGGTCGTGTCGGAGCACGTGGCCGCTCACTTGCCCGATGCCGAGCCCGACGACTGGCTCTTCACGGTCGGCGACGGACCGATGTACGACAACGACATCACCTGGCGGTGGCGGGCCACACGCAACGCAGCGAAGCTCCCGCACGTCCGGCTCCACGACTTGCGGCACTTCTACGCCTCGGGGCTCATCGCGGCCGGATGCGACGTCGTCACCGTGCAACGTGCCCTCGGCCACTCGACCGCGACCACGACTCTAAACACCTACAGCCATCTCTGGCCGACGGCCGAGGACCGCACGCGAGCCGCCGCCAACGATCTTATGAAGCAGGCGCTCGGTTCAGCCGTCGTCCATTTCGAGGATGGCGCTGGCGACCTCTGAGGGGAACAGCGTCGACCAGATGATCTCGCCGGGCGCCAGAGTCATCTCGGCCATCGGCGACGGCTCAGCCTGCCAGTCGTCAGGCGACACTCCCGGAACGCAGTCGAGCAGAAGAGCGAAGACCTGCGGATCTGGCACGCCCTCGGCGATGATCGCCAGGTACGCCTCGTGACCGTTCGCGGCCCTCGCCAGCGCCTTGATGCGGTGCTTCCGGAACTCCGCAACCGCAACGTGCCCGTTCTTCAAAGACATGGCGATCAGACGGATCACCATCCGCTTCATCTCACGACGCCACGCGACCGCCTGTTCGGCACTCAGTCTCTTCCAGTCCCACTCACCCGGCAGCAGGTGATCGGTCGAGACCATCCTGCCCGCGGTGCATTCGCGCTGTAGGGACGCGTAGAAGTCACGCTGGGGGCTGTCGTTCTGGCGACGGCCCGCGGCGCCAATCCACCAGGAACCGCGGCTTGCGGGGATCCACTCAGGCAGTTCCGACTCGCGCAACTCCGTAACGACCGCCCGGCGGTCCGAGGTCTTGACCTTGAACCAGACGCGATCTGACAGCGAGACGACCCGCTCAGCCCCGCCTGCGTCTCGCTGCTCCGGCAGGGCTTGAGCGTTTACGACAATGACGTCGTCGACCTCGTCGAGCGGCACGCCGAGATCCGGCAGATCCACCTCAAGATCGGCGAGGCAACGCCGGGTGGGGCGCACGCTGATCGGATCTGAGGCCATGCAATGAATCTAGCGTCCGCGTACGACGAGGCGTGCGCCGATGAGGCTACGTCGTCAGGCCGCCGAGGTCGTCGAGCTCGTCGGCGCTCAGGCCGGTCATCATCGAGACAGCAGCGGCATCGGTGCCGTTGAGCTGACCGAGCGCGGTCTTGATACCGGCGTTGATCTCGGCGCGGTGCGCGTCGATGTACTCACGCACGGCAGCGTCGACGATGTCCTTCTTCGAGCGGGACATGAAGTGAGCTGCGTGCGAGACGAGCTCATCAGTCGCGACGTCGACCTTGATCGGTGCGGTTGCGGTAGCCATGACGGTTGCTCCTTCAGGTCAGGGAAGATGACCTCGGGTACCAAAGTACCACGGGTAACACCGCTGTCTAATGCCGCTGGGCGTTGCGCTGGCCAATGAACACGTCAGGCTTCCACAGCAACGCTGTCCACTGCTTACGCTCGGCGACCCTGGCGGGCGGCGTTGCCGTGGCGGAGCCATCGCGAGCGTAAGCAGTGGAGCAAGCACCCTCGCGTAGCCCACTCGTGACGCTGTACAAAAATTCTTGCGGACTATTTGCGGACCAGAGGGGTATCCCGACACCCCTAAACCGGCTCTGAACTGCGGGAACCTCCCTGAATCAGTAGTACCAGGGATAGGGCGACCAGTCTGGTTCGCGCTTTTCAAGGAACTGGTCGCGGCCCTCCTGGGCTTCGTCCGTCATATACGCCAGGCGGGTGGTCTCGCCGGCGAAGAGCTGCTGACCGACGAGGCCGTCGTCGATCAGGTTGAACGAATACTTCAGCATCCGCTGCGCGGTCGGGCTCTTGCCGTTGATGAGCCGCCCCCACTCCAGGCCCGCCGCCTCAAGTTCCGCATGCGGGACGGCGCGGTTGACGGTGCCCATCCGCACGCCATCCTCGGCGGAGTACTCCTGGCCGAGGAAGAAGATTTCCCGAGCGAACTTCTGACCGACCTGACGAGCCAGGTATGCCGATCCGAAACCCCCGTCGAAGGAGCCCACATCGGCATCGGTCTGCTTGAAATGGGCGTGCTCGATGCTGGCCAGGGTCAAATCCGAGACGACGTGTAGAGAGTGTCCACCGCCGGCGGCCCACCCGTTGACCAGCGAGATCACAACCTTGGGCATGAACCGGATCAATCGCTGGCACTCCAAGATATGCAGCCGTCCGAGCCGCGCCGCATCAATCGGGTTTGGCGCCGCGGAGCCGGTCGAAGTCGACTCGTGCTCGGTCTCGTACTGATAGCCCGCGCGCCCCCGAATGCGCTGGTCGCCACCGGCGCAGAAGGCCCACTTGCCGTTCATGGCGCTCGGACCATTCCCGGTCAGCAGGACGCAGCCCACATCAGCGCTGGTGCGGGCATGCTCCAGAACCCGCAGCAACTCATCGACGGTATGCGGACGGAACGAGTTGAGGACATCGGGCCGGTCGAAGGCGATCCGAACCGTGCCATGAGCCTTCGCGCGGTGATATGTCAGGTCAGTCAGGTCCTCGAAACCTGGGACAGCGTCCCATTGGCTCGGATCGAAGATTTCGCTGACTCCCTCGATGGCACTCATGGACACCCAGGCTAGTCGGGGGCTAGAGCGCGAGCTTGAATCCTGTGTGGCGAGGACGTCGGGCGTCTCGGTCATCCGGCCATTCTCCGCTCGCTGTCCAGCAGGGTCAGCGTGCGGCGACTGGCACTCGCTCATCGGTCGCGGTCTGGTCTGAGGGTTCGGCCGCGGAGGACGAGAGGCCGTCGAGCAGCTCGTGTCCGGCCTCTTCGGCGGCGGCGGGGGCGTGGTTGCTGGTGCGCAGTGGCACCGACTTGATCATGGCGGTCGTTAGGAAGACGACGGCCAGGATCGGCAGCCCGAGCAAGAAGACATCATGCAAGCGCTCGGCCAGGCCCTGGCGGACGGCTTCGGCGACAGCCGGCGGCAATTTCGCCATGACCGACGGGTCGAGCACCGAACCGGCCCCGATCTGTTGGCCGGAGGCGGCCATCTTCTCTGCGGCCGCGGCGGGCAAATGGCTGACGATCGCCGCGTGCAAACCGGACGTCATGACCGTGCCGAAGATCGCGATGCCGACCGTCGAGCCGACATTGCGGAAGAACTGCGTCGATGCCGTCGCGATGCCGAGATCCGCTCGGGCAGAGACATTTTGGACGAGCAGTGTGAACTGCTGCATACACAGACCCAGGCCAACACCGAGCACCACCATCGCGAGGGTGAGCTCCGTGGAAGTGGCCTGATAGGTCAGGCGAGTGAGCAGCCATACGCCGGCAGCCATGAGCCCGACACCCGAGAGCATGATCGCCTTGTAACGGCCGGTCCGGGTGATGATCAGGCCAGCGAGCACGCCGCAGACGACCAGGCCCATCATCAGGGGCAGCAGGATGAGGCCGGAGTTGGTCGCGTTGACACCGACGACGCCCTGCGCGAAGACGGGGATGTAGATGATCGAGCCGAACATCACCATCGCGACACCGAAGGCCGAGATATTCGACATCGTGAAGACGGAGTTCTTGAACAGGCGCAGGGGCAGAATCGGTTCTGCCGCACGGGATTCCGCCCAAACGAAGGCGACCAGCAGGGCCACGCCCACGGCATACAGTCCGAGGATGATCCCCGACGTCCACGCGTAGGTCGTGCCGCCCCAGCTGGTGGCGAGGAGAACGGCGACCAGGCCGGGGGTGAGGGTGGCGATGCCGGCGACGTCGATCTTTGCGTCGCGGCGCTGGTGCGGGATGTGCAGGAAGCGGAAGACGACGGCGGTCGCGACGATGCCGAAGGGGATGGAGGTCCAAAAGAGGTAGCGCCAGCCGAGGTTGTCGGTGATCCACCCGCCAGCGAGCGGCCCGGCAACAGAGGTGACGCCGAAGACGGCGCCCATCAGGCCTTGGTACTTGCCGCGGTTCCGCGGCGGGATGATGTCGCCAATGATGGTCTGCGCCAAGGGCATTACGGTGCCCATGCCGAGGCCCTGAATGGCCCGACCGGCGACGAGCGTCCAGAAGTTTGGCGCCAGCCCGCAGACCAGCGAGCCGACCATGAACACCATGAGCCCCGCCAGGTAGAAGCCCCGCCGGCCATAAAGGTCGGAGAACTTGCCGACGATTGGCACGACGATGGCCGAGACGAGCATCGCGGCGGTGGCGACCCAGGAGTAATGGTCCATGCCGCCGAGTTCCGCGACGATGCGCGGCATCGCCGGACCGACGATGGTCTGGCTGATCGAGGCAACGAACATCCCGAGCATCAGGCCGATGAAGATGCGCCGGCCCGTCGCGTCGAGGTGGAACTCCGGAGCGGGAGCCGTGGAAGAAGGGGGCACCACGCAAGGGTAGGGCAAAAAGTGCAGAGTCTGCAAGTTTGCATATTCTGCAGGTATAGTGGTGGGCATGAGCGTTGCCGTGGATACTGCCGTCGAGCCCGAGGAGGGCCTGCGCGAGCGCAAGAAGCGCGAAACGCGGCTGGCGATTCATCGGGCTGCGTTGGAGTTGGCCGTCGAGTTCGGGTTGGACGGGCTGACGGTGGACGCGATTGCCGAGCGCGCGGGCGTCTCGGCGCGCACTTTCTTCAACTATTTCCCGGCCAAGGACGACGCAATCCTTGGCAGCTATGGCGCCGATCCCGAACCCCTGCTGGCGCTCATCGCCGGCCGCCCGGTCGGCGAATCCCCGCGCGAGATTGTCCGATTCGTGGCGCACCGGCGAGTGGAGGCCCTGGTTGCCGATCCGGAACTGTGGGCGATGCGGCGCGAGATGACGCTGCGCGAGCCCAGCCTCGGTCTGCGCTTTCTCGGTATTTATGCCCGCGCTGACCGCGCCCTGGTCGAGGCAATCCTGAACCGGCTGCGCGCTGAGCGGCCGCTCTCGGCCGATGACGAACTCGGCCTGGCCGTGGAGGCGTATGCCGCCCTCGGCGCCTTCCGCGCCGCCATCCGCCTGCACATCGACGGTGGGTATGCCGACCTCCCCCTCCCCGAGGTGCTCGACCGCGCCTTCGCCCGCCTCTGACTGCAGCGGCGGTTGTCAACTGGCGGAGGCCAGTTGGCGCGGTCCCTCTGTTTGCCGTCATACCGCCGCGCCGTCGCCCGGTCGAGCGCAGCTTTCGCCCTGGAGCGCTGATCTCGCATGCGAGCGGTGCCATACCAGCGCTCGGCTGCGGAATGAGCTCTCCGGCGCGAGGACTGCGCACCACAAGCGTGGTCCCCGGTGCGTCGGCTGCGTATTAGGGGGCTCGCCACAGGGGCAGCGGCACCCAGCGCGCGGCGAACGTGAAGTCTTGATCGGTCGTCAACAGGGTGAGCCCGTGGCGGATCGTGAGTGCGGCGATCAGCGCATCGATGGTGCCCAATTGCACCCCGTGCTGCCGGCATCCATTGCGCAGTTCGGCCGCCGCCACATGGTCATCGCGATCCGGCGCGACATATTGCAGCCTGCCAAAGTGCTCGAGCACGCGGTCGCGAGTCGTCCCATGCACCGCGCCTTGCAAGATCTCCTGGAGGACGACGCCGGTCGTCGCGACCAGGTCTTGACCAGCCAGCGCTCGGCGAAGCGCTGCCACAGCGGGATCGAGTTCTGGCTGGTCGCGGCGCAGGGCCAGTGACCAGACGCTAGTGTCGACGAGCAGGCTCACCCTCGGGACCGCTCCGCCTTGTAGTCGTACTCCGGGTCCCACTCGACCGTTCCGAAAAGTTCGAGGATGCGCTCTTGCTCGCGTCGCACGATGAACTCCTCAAGAGCCCGCGTCACTGTCGCCTTCTTCGTTCGCTCGCCACCGATGGCGAGCGCCCGGTCGAGCAGATCGGGGTCGATAGACAGGTTGGTGGCCACAAAGGAGATCCTACACAAAAAGCCACACATGGGCATGTGTGGCTCCTGGCGGAGCAGTGGGCTCCACCCATGCTCGCGGCGCCAGCAGTCGACACGACTTCTCGACCGCACCACTTAGACTTGACGGGCCGATCGGCCCCCGCCCTCGTAGCTCAGGGGATAGAGCACCGCTCTCCTAAAGCGGGTGTCGGACGTTCGAATCGTCTCGGGGGCACACGGCATACAAGCGCAGCGTCTTTCCCAGGGAACGTTGAGGTTGCTCTCACCTCCTGCGGAGGTGGGGGACGCATGCTGGCAAAAGCCCGCGCGGTCGCCCACCCAGGAACGAGCCCGAGCGGAGTAGTGAGGAGGCGCGGGATGCGCGCATTGGATGCCCTCAAGCCGGGCGAACTCGGAACGACCGTGGGTATGGGGCCCGTCCACGCCTCCCTGATGACCGTCCTCTTCGTCCTCCTCGTCGCGGCCCTCCTCGCGACTGTGCTCTGGCCCGTGACAGACCCCCGCCACAAGGTGGCCGTCACCCGCGTTGAGGGCAACCCCCGCGACGGGCGCTGACGAGGGGAATCAACGTCGCCAGCGGCCGGACGGATTTGCGCAAAGGCGTGCGATCCTGAAGGTGGAGGTCACCATGAGCCCGCTGCCCGACGAAGCGATCGCCTCGTGCGTGGCACGGGTCTCCATTTTTCGCGGTCTCGACGCCCCGCAACGTGAAGACATCGCCCGATTCGGTCGTCGCGTGGAGTTGGCCTCCGGCGGCCGGCTGTATGGCGTGGGAGACCACGTCAGCGACCTCTTCGTCGTGCATAGCGGCCGGGTGCGGATGGTCCGAATTCTTGCTCCGGGCAAGGAACAACTGATCCGAATGGCCGGACCCGGGGAGACCGTCGGCGAGTATCCCTTCCTCACCGGCCGCCCGCCGCTCGCCTGGGTCTTCGCCGTCGAGCCGACGATCTTGTGCGTCTTCCCGCATCAAGCGCTCGCACCCTTGGTGACCCAATACCCCGCGATTGCGCTGCGCCTGCTCAGTGCGCTGGCCGAGCGCCTGGGTGACGCCGAGCGGGGTTTTGCCGAGCAGGCGGGGGTCGATGTCCCCACGCGCGTCGCCGAATACCTCCTCTCCCTCCCGCCCGGCTCAGGGACGCAGTCGGCGGTCGTGCAACTGCCGATGGCGAAGAAGGATTTGGCGTCCTACCTCGGGACGACGCCGGAAAGCCTCAGCCGCGCTCTGACTCGACTGCAACGTCATGGGCTGATCGAGGTGCAGACCCGCGGCCGGATCATGGTCCGCGACCGCTCGGGACTTGATGCAAGTCAAGGCGACCGTCTGTTGCAGTCGCCATCGTGAAGCCACAACCCCAAGAAAGAGGCGCTCAGATGTCGTCCGTTGTCGTGATCGGTGCCGGGCTTGCGGCGGCAAAGGTGGTCGAGGCGCTCCGCGAGGGTGACTTCGATGGCAGCATCACGTTGGTGGGCGCCGAGGATCACCCGCCCTATGAACGCCCTGGCCTGTCCAAGGACTACCTTGCCGGCACCAAGAGCGCCGACACCCTGCGCGTCCACGAGCCGCAGTGGTATGCCGCTCACGACATCGAGATGCGATATGCCGATCCCGCGACCGCGATCGATCGGCAGGCACAGCGGGTGACCCTGGCGTCGGGGGAGGAACTGGCATACGACTGGCTCGTCCTGGCGACCGGTGCGCAGCCGCGGCTGCTTGACCTGCCCGGAGCCGACCTTGACGGCGTGGTCACCTTGCGCTCCATCGAGGACAGCACCCGGTTGCGCGCGGCGTTGACCCGCCAGGCGCGCCTGGTCATCATCGGCGGCGGCTGGATCGGCCTCGAAGTCGCCGCCGCCGCGCGCAATGCCGGCTGCGAGGTCACCGTCCTCGAGCGCGAGTCACTGCCGTTGTATGCCGTGCTGGGGCCGACGATGTCCGGCTACTTCGCCGATCTGCACCGAAAGCATGGCGTGGACCTGCGCACGGAGGTCAGGGTCGAGTCGATCGAGGGTGCAGACGGCCAGATCACGGGTGTCCGCACGTCCGAGGGAACTATCCCCGCGGACCTCGTGCTCGTCGGTGTCGGCGCGATACCTGACACCGAGCTCGCCCAAGCAGCGGGCCTGGATGTCGATCGCGGCGTCGTGACCGATGAACACCTGCGCACCAGCGATCAGCACATTCTGGCCGCGGGCGATGTGGCCCGCGCACGGCATACCTCACTGGGCCCGCTGCGAGTCGAGCACTGGGACAACGCGATTCGGCAGGGCAAGCTCGCGGCATACACCATCCTCGGACGCGACGAGAGCTTCGACTGGCAGCCCTACTTCTTCACCGACCAGTACGACCTGGGCATGGAGTATGTCGGCCACGCCGTCGCGGACGATCAGGCGATCGTGCGCGGCGACCTTGAGAGCGGCGCCTTCATCGTCTTCTGGGTTCGCGATGGCGTCGTGCGCGCCGCCATGAATGTGAACTTCTGGGATGTCAATGACGACCTGCGAGCGATCGTCGGCTCGGAGGTCGCGTCCGATCGTCTTAAGGATGAGTCGATTCCGTTGGCGGAGTTGGTGGCTTCGGCCTGACCGAGCGGGTCAAGCCCGCCGGCGCTGCCTCGGGGTGGTGCAGGTCGAAGGCGGGTCGCTCGGATCGGATCCGCGGGATGGAGTTGAAGTTGTGCCGCGGGGGCGGGCAACTCGTGCACCATTCCAGCCCGGCGCCATACCCCCACGGATCGTCATCGATCACGAGCGGCGCGGTCCGCCAGGTCAGCCAGACGTTGTAGAGGAAGGCGAGCGTCGACAGGCCGATCAGCATGGACCCCACGCTGGAGATCCGGTTGGCCAGCGTGAAGCCATCCTCCGGCAGATAGTCGGCATAGCGCCGCGGCATACCGTCGACACCCAGCCAGTGCTGGATGAGGAAGGTGGTGTGGAAGCCGACGAAGAGCAGCACGAAGTGCACCTTGCCCCACATCTCGTCGAGCATCCGGCCGGTCAGCTTGGGCCACCAGAAGTAGAAGCCGGAGAACATCGCGAAGACGACGGTCCCGAAGACGGTGTAGTGGAAGTGCGCGACGATGAAGTAGCTGTCCGTGACGTGGAAATCCATTGGGGGACTAGCGATGATGATGCCGGTGAGCCCGCCGAACAAGAACGTCGCGAGGAAGCCGAGGGCGAAGATCAGCGGTGTGCTGAAACTGAGTTGGCCGCCCCACATCGTCCCAATCCAGTTGAAGAATTTCACTCCCGTCGGCACCGCGATGAGCATCGACATGATGGCGAAGAAGGGCAGCAGCACCTGCCCGGTGGCGTACATGTGGTGGGCCCACACGCTGACGGATCGCGGACGAGCCTCGCCGGCGCTGGGCTAGGGCGTGTTAGACAGCCCGGGCGAGGGCGGCGAGCGCGCCGGTGAAGCAGGCTTCGGGCGGGTTCACCAGGCCGGCACCGACCTGGCCCGTGCCGGCAACCCGGCCGGCCATGCCGGTGTTGATTTGCGGAAGTATGCCGGTGCGGATCACCTTGGTGACATCGATTCCCGTTGGCGTGCCCCGGAATTCGAGGATGGGGATCTGGTATGCCGGGTGCTCACCTTCAGTGATCGCGTACATCTTCTGCGTCGCCTGCAGCGCGAAGGGCACGTCGCCGCCGACGAACTTCACGATCGCGGGGGCGGCCGCCATGGCCACGCCGCCGATGCCGCCCGTCTCGGTGATCGCCGAGTCTCCGATATCGGGATTGGCGTCCTCCGGGCCATAGGCGCCGAGGAAGAGGCCTTCCGGGGTGTTGGCGGGGCCGGTGAACCATTGCTCGCCGGTGCCGGAGACGCGGATGCCGAAGTCGGTGCCATTGCGCGCCATCGTCGTGACGATCGTGGAGCCGGGTATGCCGTGCGCTGCGAGCGTTGCCAGCTTGCACGCGGGCATCCCGAGGTTGAGGAAGAAGTGCTCATTGGCGCCCGAAAAGCGCACGGCCTCAGCGATATCCGATGGCGAGCCATCGGCGGTGATGAGGTTCGGCAGGAGTTCACGCAGCAGCATCAAGGACCCGGCGCGGTTGCGGTTGTGGCCCTCGTCGCCCATCTGCAGCATCTGCGCGACGATCGCCATGATGTCGATGCGCTCTGCCTTTCGGACGGCCTGCTGCAATAGCGGCCCCAGCACCGAGTTCATCCAGTGCAGGCGATCAATGACTTCAGGACCATAAGCGCCATAGCGCAGCACCTTGCCCAGGCCCTCGTTGAGCGAGCACCATGAGCGGTTGTCGTGGATGGGATCGTGGAGTTCATAGACCCACATGCTCGGGCTGACGACGCCCGCCATCGGTCCAACGGCATCGCGGTGGTGACACGGTTCGAGCGTGATGCCCTCTCCCGCAGCGAGTTTGGCCTCGGCCTCCTCCGGCGTCGCGGCCATGCCCTCGAAAAGCATCGCTCCAATGAGCGCGCCCTTCATCGGGCCGCTGGCCCGCTCCCACTCCAACGGCGGGCCCGCGTGCAAGAAGGTGCCCTTCTCCAGGCCCAGGGCCGCCGACGCGGGCCGGACGTCGACCAACTCGGCGCCAGCAGCGGTCATGCGCTCAAAGGCGAGCGCATTGGCGGCTTCGCGACGCGGGTCGAGCAGGATGCGCCGCAGATCAGCGGTGTCGACACCAGCCATCGGTGGCTGCCAGCGCGCTTCGGTCACGGCGACGGCTTGCGCCGTGAGAGCGTCACTGAATAAGCCGACTCCAACGGTTGCGACGACCGGTTCGGTCGGCAGCGTCGCTGCTGTCTGGCCGTCGTGTGCCCCGTTCTGCGGTGCGGAAACGCTTGTGGCGCTCGGCGTTTCGGGTTTCGGAGCGTCGTGGCCGAGCGCCGTCAACGCGGCTCGGGTGGCTTCGGCATTCGAGAGGTAAACCGAGGCGCCCGCGTCGACGAGGGCCTGCGCACAGGCCTCCAAACCCTGCGGGTCGCCAGCAGTCCCCACGAGAGAGACGACGACCGGCAGATCGCGGCCCCCTGCAGTCGCTCTGGATCGTGCCGCCCGAATTGCCTCAGCCAGATCGCCAGCCGGATCAGGGTGCGAGCCATATCCGAGAACCAGATCGAGCAACAGCACCCCACAGCTCGGGTCGGCACCCTCGGCGAGGATCCGCTCTTGGCGCAGGGAGGGGTCGATCATCGGGTGCGCTCGGCCGCGGGTCAGTCCGTCGTCACCGAAGTCGATGACGACATGACCGCCATGCGCCGCGAGATCCGACCCGAGCGCCATCTCGGGCGAGAGGGGAATGTTTGACCGGATCGGTCCGAGCGCCTCGCCCGCGATGAGCATCGCCTCATCCGCCAAGGTGCCACCACAGAACAGGCCGCGCAGGCTGCCCGCACCGACCCCCGCGGGTGATTTTCCCCAGAAAAGCCATTGCGGCGCAGCGGAACCCGACGCACCGAGAGCGGCCGAGGTTGAGGTCGTGAGGTCCGGTCGCCCGGCTCCGAGGATCGCCCAGTGCACGGGGAGGCCGAGCGTGGCGGCATACTCCTCCAGGTCCGCCAGCACCTCGGCGGCTGGCGGCTTGGAGACGACGATGATCGAATCCGTCGCCTCGTCCGCCGCGAGCATCGCGAGCGCCTGGCGCGTCGAGCGACCGGCCACCTCGGTCTTGAGGTCGCGGCCACCGACCCCCAGCACGTGCGAGACCCCGACGCCCGCCGCATCGAGCAGGCACATGACCTGCTGGGCACCGGTGCCGGAGGCGGCCACGATGCCGACCGAGCCGGGCGCGACGACATTGGCGAAGCCGAGCGCGACACCGCTGACCACGGCCGTGCCGCAGTCCGGCCCCATGACGAGCACGCCGCGCGCGGCGGCTGCGTCTTTGAGTGCGACCTCGTCCTCGACCGCGACATTGTCGCTGAAGAGCATGACGGAAACGCCGGCGTCGATGGCATCCATAGCCTCCGCGGTCGCGTGTGCACCGGGCACCGAGATCAAGGCCAGGTTGGACTCGCCGGCGGCGATCGCGCCGCCCAGGGTGACCGGCTCGGGCGCTGATCCGAAGTCAGAAGGCTTGCGGGAGTTGGCTTTCAGCTCGGCGAGCGCGGCATCCACGGCCGCGACTCCGGCGTCGATGGCCTCCGCGGAGTCGCCCTGCAACGCGACGACAACATCATTGACCCCGATGCCATCCGGCAGCGTGAAGCCCATGCCGGCGAGCACCTCGAGGTTGAGTTCGGTGCCCATCGCGACCTGTGCCGCGGTGATGCCAGGCGTCGCGGCGATGCGCTTCGACACCTGCATCAGCGTCACCGAGTCGTAGTAGGCACCGCGGCGGATAGCGACGAGCTCAAGCACTGAGGGACTCCTTGATCGGGTTTCGCTTCGGGTTCAGGTCGTATGCCGGGTGGTCGCCGACCGCTGTTAGGGCCAGATCGACGCCCCGCAGGAGCGCCGCTCCCGAGGTATGCCCGATCGCTGCCACCGCGGGTCGGCGCGCCGCCGCCATCGGGTCGCCTGTGGTCACCGCGTCGACATACGCGACGAGTGGCGGGACGGCATACCCCTGGGCGGCCGCCTCGATAAGGGAGGCGGAGAGCGCCGTCGTGCGGGGCAACAGGGGGAGGACGGCCGGGGCGAGGGCGGGGTCGCCGACGGCATATGCCACCAACAAGGCGCCGCAGATCTCGTCATCGCCCTCGGGGGTCAGGCCCTCACCGCGACCGATGCGCTCGGCAAACCACGACGCTCGCAGCCAGACCCGAGAGGACGAGCGGCGACGCACGCGTGCCGGGCGCCAGGCGCGCACGGCGTGGATATCATTGAGCGGCAGCGTGATTCGGTCCGTAGAGACACCGACCTGGTCGCCGGGAGAGGCGCCCCACTCAACATCCCGGGACCTTACCGCCAGGCGCCAGGCCGTCGGCAAGGCGAGGCCGTCGGAGGTCACGACGGCCAGGACTCCAGAGCCGTGGCGATGGAGGTACACCGCGGTCGGGAAGGCCCCGAGGACCGTCCAGCGCTCGATGGCCCCCGACTCCGCCACACCAGCGCGGGGCGCGAGCGGCGAGCGGGCGGCAGGGAGCATGCCCCGACGCTAGCGACCTTGGCTAGCATCCCCGCATGGAGAAAGTTGCCAACGATCCCGCGGGATCGGTCATCGACTTGCCAGGAGCATCGGTGCCGGCGGGGGAAGTGGTCCTGCCCCTGGACATCCCCGAGGGGCTTGATGCCGACGGGCTGCGCACTCTGGCCGAGCACCTCGCCGCGGCGCTGCGCCGTGAGGATGAGGTGCACCGCTCCTTGCTGTCGACGGTCGTCGCGGGCGGCAGCCAGGCCGACCTGTGCGCGGCCCTCGCGGGGCTACTGGACATGCCCGTCATGATCACGACGACCGACGGGCGCGTCATCGCCGATGCCGGGGAGCCCGAGGCCCTCGCGGCGGCCTACGCCACCTCCGCCTTCGACCCGACCGGCCGATTCCTCGTCGAGCACGAGTTGGTCGGCGAACGAACGGGCGAGGGCGAGTGGGTGCGACGCGCCACCGTCCGGATCGTCGGCGGCAGCGGCGTCGAGGGCCGGATCGTCGCCTTCGGCGGGTCAAGAGTGCTGTCTCGCAACGACATACACCTGCTCGAGCGAGCGTCCACGGTGGCGGCCCTGGCGATCACCCGCGAGCAGGCCGTCACGGCCGTCGAGAGCAAGTACCGCGCCGAGTTCCTCCGCGACGCGCTCGCGGGTCGCGTCGGCAGTGGGCTCGACGCGATCGCGCACGCCGACAGCCTGGGGTGGACGCTGGCGCCACGGATGGTGGTCGTCGTCGCCGAAACCGATGAAGACGATGCCATCACCGAGCGCACGGCCGAGGAGGTGCGCGGCCTGCAGCAGCGTTTTGCCCGGGCGTGGGTGCGGGCCGTCGGCGCGCGCGACCGGCGGGCTCCGGTGATGGGCTTCAGCCAGGAGGTTGTCACTCTGCTCGCGATCACGCCCGAGACCGCGACCGAACAGGTGATGGGGGTCGTGGCGGACCTGGCTCGGGTGGTGCGCGGCGACGGCGGCGGTGGCCGGCGCAGCTTTTCCACGGGTGTCTCGCGGCCGGTGACGGACCTCGCGAGCTTGCCCACGGCATACGCCGAAGCACTGCGCGCTGCGGCGGTCGGCCGGCAGAAGCACGGCTCCGGGGCGATCACGCATTTTGACGAACTGGGGATCTACCGCCTGCTGTCCCTGGTGCCCGACTCGGCCGAGCTGCGGCAGTTCGTCACCGACGCCCTCGGCGATCTCGCGACCGATGACAATCCCGAAAGCGAGGGGCTTCGGCAGACGCTCACGGTCCTCATCGACACCAATCTCAATGTCGCGGAAGCCTCGCGAATCCTGTTCTTCCACTACAACACCCTGCGCTACCGCATCGTGAAGCTTGAGCGGATGCTCGGGCCCTTCACGACCGATCCGCAATTGCGCCTGACCCTTGCGTTGGCACTGAAGGTCCTGGAAATGCGTGGCCTGGCGCAAAGTCGCAGGTCCGGGACCTCGGAGTGAGGGCACGGACCATCCCCGGCGGGGGATGACACGCGGGCAAGTCCTGCCAAGGCCACCGGTTGCTGCCTGTCGAGTGTCGCTCAGTCGCGCGTGTGGTCCACGCCACTAGCGTTCCCATCATCCCCGGTCGGGGCGGTTCCGCGTCGTGAGGCGCCGTAGCAAGGTTGGAGGGCCAAATGTCGGCCTTTGGATGGAAATTGCACGGGAACGGCAGCCTGTCCGGTCCCGATGATGTCGTTGCTCCCGATGAACGCCTCTCGTGGGGCAAGACCATCGGCCTCGGGGCCCAGCATGTGGTCGCGATGTTTGGTGCGACCTTCGTCTTCCCGCTGGTCATGGGGCTGAACCCACAGCTCGCGATCATGATGAGCGGCCTGGCCACGATCATCTTCCTGCTCATCGTTCAGGGCAAAGTGCCCTCCTATCTCGGCACATCGGCCTCCTTCGTCGGCGCGGTGGCCGCGATCCGCGCGCAAGAAGGCGCCACCTCCGCCCGCGTGACGGGCGCGATCTTGGTGGCGGGCGTCGTGCTGGCGCTCGTCGGCGTGGCGATCCACTTCCTCGGCTCCGGTGTCCTGCACCGCGTGCTGCCACCCGTCGTCACCGGCGCGGTCGTCATGTTGATCGGCTTCAACCTCGCGCCCGTCGTGGCAGGAATCTATTGGCCGCAAGACCAGTGGGTCGCGTTCTTGACGATGCTCTTCACCATCGTGTGTGCGGTGGCGTTCAAAGGCTTTATCGGTCGCATCTCGGTCTTCCTGGCCCTGATCTTTGGCACCGCGCTGTCCTGGTTCCTCGACAAGACTGCAGGCCCGATCACCTCCGTCCTCGGTGGCGCCACGGAGGCGACCGAGCACCTGCGCTGGAACACCGCCGGCATCGGAGAGGCATCCTGGTTCGGTCTGCCCGCCAAGACGACCATCGGCCAGGATGGGACCGAAGTGGCCGGCTGGCATATGCCGAGTTTCTCGATGGCCGCGATCCTCCTGGTCCTGCCGGCCGTCATCGCGCTCGTTGCGGAGAACACCGGCCACGTGAAGGCCGTCGCCGAAATGACCGGCAAGGACCTCGACCCAGTGATGGGCCGCGCAATCGCCGGTGACGGTGTCGGCACCGCCTTCGCCTCCTTCTTCGGCGGCTCACCGACCACCACCTATGCCGAGAACATCGGCGTCATGGCGGCCACCCGCGTCTACTCCACTGCGGCCTACTGGGTCGCCGCCTGCGTCGCCATCCTCTTCGGCCTCTCCCCGAAGTTCGGTGCGCTCGTCTTCTCCGTCCCGGGCGGCGTCCTCGGCGGGATCACGGTCGTCCTCTACGGCATGATCGGCCTGCTCGGAGCCAAGATCTGGAAGGAAAATGGCGTCGACTTCGGCAACCCGATCAACCTGGTTCCCGTCGCGGCGGGCGTGATCATCGGTGTCGGCGATGTGAAGATGAAGTTCACCGACAACTTCACCCTCGGTGGCATCGCGCTGGGCACGATCGTCGCGGTGGGCGCCTACCACCTCGCCAAGGCCCTTGCGCCCCAAGACCTTCGGACGCGCGCCGAGGGCACGGCGATCGCTGTGGGCGACTACACCTATGGCGACAGCGACGGCGTCGATGACCTCCTTCAGGAAGACAATCCCGAGGACTTCTACGGTCACCGTCCCAAGCACTGATCCACCGCCCGAGGGCCCCGCGGTCAGCCGACTTCGGGGCCCTCGGCCTTTTCCCTTCCCAACCCCCACCGCGAGAGGCAGGATCGAGCAATGAAGCCCGCTCCCTTCGTCCATCACGCGCCACGCACGCTGGATGAGGCCGTGGCCGTCCTCGCCGAGGTCGGCCACGACGGCAAGGTCCTCGCCGGCGGACAGAGCCTGATCCCGATGCTGTCGATGCGACTGGCCGCGCCGGCCCACCTCGTCGACATCAACGGTGTGGCCGGCCTGGATTCCCTCACCGTGGATGGGGGGTATGTCCGGGTGGGCGCCACCGTGCGCCACCGCGGGGTGGAGCGCTCCGAGGAGGGGTATGCCGTGCTGCCCCTCCTGCGGCAAGCTCTCCTGAACGTCGCGCATCCCGCGATCCGAAATCGCGGCACCACGGTCGGCTCGATCGCCCACGCGGATGCGGCTGGTGAAATGCCGTCGATCGCGGTGCTCACCGATGCGGTGATCGAGGTGCGTGGCCCGCAGGGGTCGCGCGAGATCGCTGCGGGTGAGTTCTTCACCGGTCCCTTGGAGACGGAGCTGGCGGCGGACGAACTGGTGACGGCGGTGCGCTTCGGCCGATTCGCCCCTGGCACCCGGACCGGTTTCGTCGAATCAGCCCGCCGCAGTGGGGATTACGCGATGGCCGGCGTGGGCGTGGCGCTGACGGCGGCCGAGGGCACCGTCACGGCGGCGCGGGCGTCCTTCGTCTCGGTGACGGATGTGCCGGATGTCTTGGACCTGACGCCAGTTCTGGCGGGCGCCTCCGCGGGGGATATTGCCTCGCGGTCCGATGACCTCGTCACGGCGGTCCGGGAGCATGTCGCTCCCGAGGGCGATATTCACGCCACCGCTGACTACCGCCGGATGCTCGCAGCCGAACTAACGCGCCGACTCGTTGCCGAGGTGATGTCCCGATGAACACTTCCGTGGCCACGCACGATGCGGAGGCTTTGGTGCCGGTCCACGTGACCGTCAATGGCGCGCCTTACGGCGCCTCGGTGCCAGCGCGCCGGCTGCTGTCTGACTTCTTGCGCCACGACCTGCGGCTGACCGGCACCCACGTGGGCTGCGAACACGGCGTCTGCGGCGCCTGCACCATCCTGCTCGACGGTGAGCCGGTCCGCTCCTGCCTGATGTTCGCGGTGCAGGCCGTCGGCCACGAGGTAACGACGGTCGAGGGGTGCGGCACCATCGAGTCGATGGGCCCGGTGCAGCAGGCGTTCACCGAGTGTCACGGCCTCCAATGCGGTTTCTGCACACCCGGATTCATCACGACCATCACGGCCTTCCTCAAGGAGAATCCGGCGCCGACGCAGGATGAGGCGCGCGAGGCGATCTCCGGGAATCTGTGCCGGTGCACGGGATATCAGAACATTGTTAAGTCGGTGCTGCGGGCTGCCGAGATCGCGGGCGAGCAGGCGGGGAAGACGCGATGACGACCAAGATGTTCGGCGCGCCAATCAAGCGGCGCGAAGACCCGCGATTGGTGACCGGCGGCGGCCGCTATCTCGACGACCTGGGGCACACGGCATACGAAGCGGCCTTTGTCCGCAGCCCGCACGCGCACGCGCGGATCGTCGACATCGACGTGACCGATGCGCTGGAAACGCCTGGCCTGGTGGGGATTTGGACGCACGAAGACCTGGACGGGCCGGTCGGGGAGAACCTGCCGCTGCTCATCCCGCACCCCGCATTGATCGCTCCCGCAACGGGCTTTGCCCTGGCCAAGGACGAGGTCAATCACGTCGGAGAGGCGATCGTCCTCGTCGTCGCCGAGAATCGCTATGCCGCGGAGGATGCGGTGGCGCGGATCCGCGTCGACTACGACTTCCTCCCGGTGGTGGTCGGTCTCGAAACCGCCCGCACGGCAGCGAATCTCGTGCACGACCACGCTCCGGGCAATATCTCGGCCCACCTGCTCCAAGAGGTCGGCGATGTCGAGACGGCGATGGCCGGTGCGCCCCACCGGCTTTCGCTCGACCTGGCGATCGAGCGCAGCGCGTGTATGCCGATGGAAGGCAAGGGGGTCTATGCCCGCTGGGACACCGACGCCGAGCACCTGACCCTGTGGTCCTCGACGCAGACCTCCACCGGCGTCCGGGCGGCAGTGGCGGCCCGCCTCGGCCTCCCGCTGGCCAAGGTCGACTGCATCACGCCGGATGTCGGCGGTGGCTTCGGCGTCAAGATCATGCACCCGTGGCCCGAGGAGGTGCTGATCCCTTGGGCGGCAAGGCTTCTCGGCCACGATGTGAAATGGACCGAGGACCGACGCGAGCACTTCATCTCATCCGCCCATGAGCGCGGCCAACTTCAGGAAGTCGAGGTCGGCTTCGACGACGAGGGCCGGGTGCTCGCGCTCGACGTGAAGTTCTGGCACGACAATGGTGCCTACACGCCATACGGCATCATCGTCCCGATCATCACCGCGACCCAGCTTTTGGGGCCGTACAAGCCCGGCGCCTATCGCGTCGAGTTCTGGTCGATGTTCACCAATACCGTTCTCGTGACGCCTTATCGGGGTGCTGGCCGACCGCAGGGCTGCTTCGCGATGGAGCGGACCATGGACGCCATCGCGGACTATCTCGGCGTCGATCGAGCGGAGGTTCGCAGTCGCAACTTCATCCTCCCCGAGGAGATGCCCTACGACCACGGCCTGATGTTCCAGGACGGCCGCCCGCTGAAGTACGACAGCGGTGACTTCCCCGCCTCACTCGCCAAACTCAAGGCGCTCGTCGGTTGGGACGACTTCGCGCCCTATCGCGAGCAGGCCGCGTCGGAAGGTCGCCGGGTGGGTCTCGGGATCGGCTGTTATGTCGAGGGCACCGGCGTCGGGCCGTATGAGGGTGCGCATGTCGTCATCGAGACCTCTGGACGCGTCAATGTCGCCACCGGCCTGACGACCCAGGGCCAAGGACACCAGACGGCCTTCGCGCAGATCGTCGCGGACGAGCTGGGAGTGCCGATCGAGACCGTGCACGTGACGACGGGTGACACGCGCCGAATGGCCTATGCCGTCGGCACATTCGCCTCGCGCGCGGCCGTCATGTCCGGCAACGCCATCGCTCTTGCCGCCCGTGCGGCCAAGGCCAAGGCGCTGAAAATCGCGGCCGACGCCTTGGAAGTTTCGGAAGACGATCTCGAGATCATCGATGGCGTGATCGGCGTCAAGGGCCTGCCGGAGGCGAGTATGCCGATCGGCACCACCGCGGTCCTGTCCAATCCGCTGCGCTATGCCTTCGACGAAGCGGCCAAGGCGGCGACTCAATTCGCCGGCACCTTCGATCCGGACAAGCCGCCGGTGGCCGACGACGAAGAGCCGGGCTTGGAAGGCAAGGACTTCTACAGCCCGACGCAGGCGACCTTCGCCAATGGCATGCACGCGGCCATCGTCGAGACCGACCCCGTCACCGCCGAGATCAAGATCCTGCGCTACTGCGTGATCCATGACTGCGGCACGATGATCAATCCGATGATCGTCGAGGGTCAGGTGCACGGCGGCGTCGCCCAAGGTGTCGGCGGTGCGCTCTATGAGCGGATGGTTTATGACGAGTTCGGTCAGTTGCTCAACGCCAGTTTCATGGACTTCCTCATCCCCTATGCCTCCGAGGTGCCGCATGTCGAGGCTGACCATCTGGAGACACCGTCACCGCTGAATCCGTTGGGCATCAAGGGAGCTGGCGAGGCGGGCTGCATACCCGTGTCGGCCGTGATTGCCTCCGCGATCGAGGACGCCGAAGGTTTCCCGATCACCTCCATGCCCATTTCACCCGGCGACCTCTGGGAGCTGCGCCAGCAGCACGACCGCGGCGAGTTGCCCTCGCTGCGCCGCACGACCGCCGAATCCGCGAAGGAGAAGTCATGAAGATTTCGGGAAACCACACCCTGCAGGCTCCGGTGGACAAGGTCTGGGCCGCTTTTATGGACCCGGCCGTCCTGGCACGCACCCTGCCGGGGTGTGAGTCACTGAGCGAGAACGGTCCGGATGCCTATGCCATGCGGGTGACCGCCGGCGTCGCGGCCGTCAAGGGGACCTATGACGGAACCGTCGCCATCGCCGACAAGAACGAGCCCGGCTCGTTCACGATGAAGGCGCAGGGCGCGGGCGGACCGGGCACCGTCGCGGCGGATGTCGCGGTCCGGTTGTCGCCGTCGGCCACCGGCGGGACCGAGCTGTCATATGACGCCGACGCCATCGTCGGGGGCATGATCGGTGGGGTCGGTCAGCGGATGCTGACGGGCGTGACGAAGAAGATGGCTGGTGAGTTCTTCAAAGCCGTCGATGCCGACATAGCCGGGCTCCGCAAGGTGGACCCGGAGGCGGTCGGTGGCGGCAGCTCCGCGGTGGGTTTGACGCCCGAGGGCCAGGCCGGTGCGGCGACATATGCGGGGCGCGCCGCGAGCGGATCGGCGTCGTCTGCCTTGGGAGACAACGGCTTTGCCCTCGGTGTTGCGGTGGGCGGGCTGGTTGCCCTGGCGGGCGTCGCGTTGGGAGCTGCGATCCGCGGCCTGCGCTGACGGGCTCGGGCTACGGTTGAGGACAGGATCGTAGGAGGTATCTCATGAAGGCTTTCACTGCCGCTGCTCTTCAGATCGCCCCGGTGCCGGGGCCGTTGAGCGCTGAATCGATCGCGGCGAATGTGGCGAAGTGCGTCGATTTCACGCGGCGCTGTGTGGACGCGACTGGTGCGGAATTGCTGGTGCTGCCGGAGTCGGCGACGACCGGTTTCACGCCGGCGTGCCCGCCGGAGGAATTGTGGGACCTGATCACCGACCTGCCCGGCGGGCTCATAGAGCCGCTGCAGGACGTGGCCAAGGAGTCGGGTGTCGTCATCTGTGTCGGGACCTATGAGCGCGGTCCCGAGCGTGGCGTCGTCTACAACTCGTCGGCTCTGATCGACCGCTCTGGTGAGGTGCTCGGGGTCTACCGCAAGACCCATCCCTTCTGCTCCGAAATCGTCACCGGCGGTGGCTGGGTCACACCCGGTGACACGGTCGCGGTCTGCGACACCGACCTCGGCCGGATCGGCATGATCATCTGTTTCGATGGCGACTATCCAGAACTGTCGCGCATTCAAGCGGTGCAGGGCGCCGAAATCATCTGCCGCCCATCGGCTTTGCTGCGCTCGGCGGACATCTGGGAGCTGACGTCTCGGGCTCGCGCCTATGACAATCACGTCTACGTCATCGGTGCCAATGCCGTCGGCGCCGACCCTGCGGGCGTGCTCTATTTCGGCAACTCGCACATCGTGACGCCGATCGCGCACATCGCGGCCAAGGCCGCGACCCACGAGGGCTGGGTCACGGCCCGCCTCGACCCGGCCGAGGCGATGGCCTCGCTGACCCCCGGCTCCAACATCGGCCAGGCTTTCGACCACCTACGCGACCGCAACCTCGACCTGATCAACAACCACCTCGACGACCTGCGCGCCCCCGCCAAGACGGCCTTTCCGCACGCGTGAGCGACGCCCCGTGTAGATCGACGGCCCTGGCGCCATTCGTTGGCAGGTTGTGACAAGGCGCCTCAGTCCGGTGGTCGGTTGAATCGTGAGCGTGACAGCAATGACGCAGCGACGGATACGGATCGGCATCGACACGGGCGGGACGTTCACGGACGTCGTGGCGCTCGATGAGCTCAGTGGGGAGTTGGTCACGACCAAGACCCCGAGCACGCCGATCAATCCGGCGGACGGCTTCATCAATGGCGTCGCCAAGGTGCTCGACCTGATGGGAGCCAGCGGCGACGACATCACCGCCGTCAGCCATGGCACGACGGTCGCGACGAACAAGTTGCTCGAGGGCAAGGTTGAGGCGCTCGGCTTTATCACGACCGAGGGCTACGAGTTCATCCTCGAGATCGCCCGGCAGGCGGTCCCGGATGGCTATGGCAATTCCTACTTCTGGGTCAAGCCACCGCGCATCGTGCCCGCCGACTTCGTTAAGACCGTGGGCGGCCGGCTCGACTTCCGGGGCAACGAGATGCGGCCCTTCGACGCAGATGGCGCCCGCGCTGTCGCCCGCTGGTTCAAGGACCAGGGCATCACAACGATCGGTGTCTGCTTCCTGCATTCGTATGCGGAGGACTCCCACGAACTCGCGATGCGCGCCGTCCTCGCCGAGGAGCACCCCGAGGCCATCGTCTCGATCTCGTCCGAAGTGCTGCGCGAGTACCGCGAGTACGAACGCTCGATGACCACGCTCGTCGACGCCGCCGTGAAGCCAAATGTGTCGCGCTATGTGCGGAATATCCACGAGCGGCTGGAGCAGTTCGTCAGTGGCGACGCGGACCTGCCGTTCTACATCATGAAGTCCAACGGGGGCGTGCTGTCGGCGGATGAGGTTGTGCACCAACCGATTACGACGGTCTTGTCGGGACCGGCAGCGGGCGCGCTCGGCGCTGCTCTCATCGCGCAGAAGGCCGGCTTCGGCAAGGTGTTGACCTGCGATGGTGGCGGCACGTCCACCGACGTCTCGGTCGTGCTCGATGGCGAGCCGACGCTGACCACCGAGGGCAGCGTCGGGGCCTACCCGAGCAAGATCCCGATGATCGATGTCGTCACGGTCGGCGCAGGGGGCGGCTCCATCGCCTGGATCTCGCCGGAAGGCATGCTCAAGGTGGGCCCGCAATCCGCGGGCGCCGACCCCGGCCCGCTCTGCTACGCCAAGGGCGGGACCGAGCCGACTATCACCGACGCGCACGTGACGCTGGGCCGCATACCCCCGCACCTGCTCGGCGGCGAGATCCCGCTCGATGTGGCGGCGGCCCGCGCCGGGATTGAGGACCTGGCCGGCAAACTGGGGCTGGACTTCGAGCGGTGCGCGACGGGCATTCTGGAGATTTCCGCCTGGAATCAGGCCAACGCCCTGCGCCAAGTCAGCGTCAAGCGCGGCCTCGACGTCCGCGACTTCATGCTGACGACCTTCGGCGGTTCCGGCTCGCTGCTGGCCTGCACGCTCGTCGACATCCTCGACCTGGCCGGCGTTGTCGTCCCGCCAAATCCCGGCAATGTCAGCGCTTTTGGCCTGCTCACCGTGGACGTCAAGAACGACTATGTCCAGACTGCCGTCGCGCGTCAGTCCGGCCTCGATCATGCCGCGATCGAGCAGATCTTCGCTGGTCTGACGCAGCGCGCGGCCGCTGCCTTGAACAAGGAAGGTTTCGCCGCGGCGGACCACCACTACGTTCGCACGGTCGACCTGCGCTACTTCGGGCAGGCATACGAAGTGCGCGTTACTGCCCCCGAGGGCACTGTCGATCAGGCCTATGCGGACACCGTCGCTGCCGCCTTCCACGACGAGCATCGCGCGCTCTATGGCTATGACTTCCGCAACGACCCCACGCAGGAGGTGGAGTGGGTCAACCTTCGGGTGAGTGGAATTGGGCCGATCACCCGGCCCACGATCCGCGAAATCGACTCCGCGCCAGCTGATTCCGGGTTGGCCGAGCGCGCCCAGAAGAGCACCCGTCCCGTCTGCTTCGACGCGGAGCAGGGGTATGTCGATTCCGCTGTCTACTGGCGGCCAGACCTGCGCGCCGGAGACAGTTTCGCCGGGCCGGCGATCGTGGAGGAGTTCGGCTCCACGGTCCCGATCCACCCCGGGTTCACCGTCCGCGTCGACCAGTTCGGCAATCTCATCGTCATCAAGGAGGCCTGAGCCATGTGTGAGTCCTGCCAGACCGCCGCCACCCGCATCAACCACAGCCAGGCGGCGGCGGACGTGCCGAACCCGGCGGGCCTGCCCACGGCATACGAGCACGGCAACCGGCTGACGCCCGAGGGCAGCAGCGTCGACCCGATCCTCGTGGAGATCGTGGAGGGCACGCTGGCCAGTGTCGAGATGGAGGTCGAGACCGCCATCGCACGCACCAGCCGCAGCCCGATGATCCGCGACGCGCACGACTTCCGGGCCGGCATCCACGACCGACAATTGCGGAAGCTGACCGGTCGGTCCTATAGCGCTCTCGTGCACCCGATCGCACGTGACTTTCCGCTCGGCGAAATGGCCGAGGGCGATGTCTTCTTCCACAATGACGTCTACGAATCCGAGGGTGGCATCGGGCACTTGCCCGACTTGTGCGTGACCGTGCCGGTCTTCCACGAGGGCGAGGTCGTCGCCTTCGTGCAAGCCTTCGGACACCACGATGACATCGGTGGCGCCGTGCCCGGGTCGATGCCTTCGGGCGCCCGCACCGTCTTCGAGGAGGGCCTCTCGGTCCCACCAATCAAGCTGTGGGACAAGGGCGTTTCGAACAAGGCCGCCCTGCGCATCATGACTCGCAATAGCCGGATGCCGGACAGCCTGGCCGCCGACCTGGATGCCGAATGTTCGGCCTGCTTGATGGGGGCGCGGCGGCTGTCGGAGCTCTTCGAGCGCTATGGCCGCGAGACGGTCGAGGCGGCCTTCGACGCCATTCTCGACAAGACGACCGAGACCTATCGCCGCGAGATTCTCTCGAAGATCCCCACCGGGACCTATGTCTGGGAGGACTATGCCGAGCACGATGGCGTCGACGAGCCCATGCTGCATACCCAACGCATCACCCTGATCAAGGAGGAGACCGGCGGTCCGGGCAATGGCCCGCGCATCGTCATCGATTTCACCGGGACCGCGCCCCAGGCCAAGGGGCCGATCAACCACTGTGGCGACTATGTGGGCGGCAACTTCTTGAAGAAGTGGCTGGCGCCGATCCTGCGCAATCTTGCGGACACCCCGGAGCGGATGGCCGAACTCGATGTCAACGAGGGCATCGTCCCGTTGATCGAGATGCGTTTCCCGCCGAAGGGCACGCTGCTGACCCCGATCTATCCGGCGCCGACCAACGCGCGCACCTTCGTCATCCTGCGTCTGCTCGGTGTGCTCGCCGGCGTCGTCGCGAAGTCGGTCGATGGCAAGATGCCGGCCGATCAGGAGACGATCCGCTACACCGGTGTCTATGGCAAGGACGCGGATGGCAATGACTACCTCATGCGCGAGGTGCTCGGCGGCGGCTCCGGTGGTCGCTATTACGCGGACGGCGAGGACACCATCCATGTCGTCCCGGACAGCCGCAATCTGCCGACCGAGTTCACCGAGTCCCGGTTCCCCTTCATCGTCGAACGCCTAGGTCTCGCAGTGGATTCCGGCGGCGCTGGCCGATATCGCGGCGGTCTCGGCTACGAGAAGCACATCCGGATGCTCAAGGACGCGCACTTTATGTCGATCGCGGATCGCTCGATCCTCGCGTGCTGGGGCGTCAAGGGCGGCAAGGCAGGGCGACCCTTCGAGGTCACCATCGACCTCGGCGGCCCCAACGAGCGCATCGTCGATGCGCTGGCCGATGCCGAACTCGTCGAAGCGGGACAGATCATCCGCATCCGCACCACTGGTGGTGGCGGCTGGGGCGACCCGCTGGAGCGTCCGTATGACGAGGTCGAGCGTGACCTGCGGTGGGGCAAGGTTTCCTTCGAGGGGGCGCGGTCCGCATACGGTGTGGTCGCCTTCGGGACCAGGGAGGCTGTTGTGCTCGACATCGCTGCCAGCGATGCCACGCGCGCCGAGATGCGTTCCGCCCGAGGCGAAGAGGCCTTCTTCGACCGCGGACCCGGCTACGCCCGCTTGGCTGCCAATGGCGCGACGTCGAACGAGTTCGACTGGCTGTGACCGAGATCCTCGTCACCGGCGGCCGGCAAGACCGGCCGCGCCGTGACGAGTGCGCTTGTATGCCGTGGGGTCACCGTCCGCGCCATGGTCCGACCCAACTCGACCAGCCCGGTGCTCGACCACAGCGCGGTGCGCCGGGTCCCCGCCGACCTTGCGACCGGGCAGGGCCTCGACGTTGCCATGAAGGGCGTGACGGGCGTCTATGTCATCGCCCCGAATGTGGACGACAGCGAAGTCGACATGGTGCGCCACGTGGTGGAGAGTGCTGTGGCGCAAAGGGTTCCGCGGATCGCCTACCACTCCGTGCTGCACCCCGACGACGCGTCGATGCCGCACCACCTGCGCAAGGCGCGGGCGGAACGACTGATCCGCGACAGACGGCCGGGTGCCACTGTCCTGCGGCCCTCGGCATACCAACAGAACCTCCTCGGCGCCGCCCTCTCCGGCGACCTTGTTGTGCCCTATTCCCTCGATGCGGTGTTCACTAATGTCGACCTCGGCGACGTCGCCGAAGTGGCCGCCCGCGTGCTCACCGAGGACGGCCACGCGGGGGCGACCTACGAGCTCGCGGGACCCGAGCGGCAGACGACGCGCGATCTCGCGGCCATCGCCAGCCAGGTGCTCGGTCATGAGGTGTACTCGCGGCGAATCACGATGGGGGAGTGGGAGGCCGGACCCGGCGACGCTTTGTCCGAGCGAGAGCGGCAGGAGCTCGGGGCGATGTTCACGGCATACGACCGTGACGGCTTCGCCGGCGACCCAGCCCGGCTGCGGAGTCTGCTTGGCCGACCGGCCGGGCGCTGGGCGGACATCCTTCGGCGAAGCCGGGACGGCCGCGATGCCAATAGCGAGTCGACCGACCGATGCGCGAGCGTGGTGGATGCCGCCGGGCGGTGATATTGGCATCCGTGCGGACACCCAGAGCCTGCAGATCGTGAGTGTCACCTGAGGGAAGGCTGCCTGGGCAACTCTTGACAGCGCGAGTCGTCGGGAGTTGCCACAACCTGACGCCGGGTGCGGAGACCCGGCGGCTTAGGCTCGGGGCACACGCGAGCGAAGGAGCCCACCGTGCCCGGACCACTCGACGGCATCGTCGTCATCGACCTCTCGCGTGCCCTAGCGGGGCCGCAGGCCGGAATGATGTTGGGCGACATGGGTGCTCGCGTCATCAAGGTGGAAGCGGAGAGCGGCGATGACACCCGTGGCTGGGGGCCACCCTTTGTCGGTCCCGACCACGACATTTCCACGTACTACCTCGCGGCCAATCGCAACAAGGAATCCATCGTTCTGGATCTGAAATCCGATGATGGCCGCGACATTCTCACGCGGCTGGCACAGCGAGCGGACGTGCTCATCGAGAACTTCCGGCCCGGTGTTCTTGCGCGTTTGGGCTTCTCCAATGAGCACCTGCATGAACTGAATCCACGGCTGATCATCTTGTCGATCAGCGGTTTCGGTCACGATGGTCCCGAGGGCGGACGAGCTGGCTACGACCAAATCGCTCAGGGCGAGGCCGGCCTGATGTCGGTCACGGGCTCCGGCGCCGATGACCCCCAGCGGGTCGGCGTGCCGATCGGCGACTTGCTGTCCGGGATGAATGGCGCCTTTGGCGTTGTGTCTGCCCTCTATGAGCGCGAACGCACCGGGCGCGGGCGGGTGGTGCGCACCAGCCTGCTCGCCTCGGTCATTGGCGCGCACGCGATGCACGGCACCAACTATCTCGTCGGCAGCAAAGTCGGTCACGCACAAGGCAATCACCACCCGTCCATCGCGCCCTATGGACTTTTCCAGGCCAGCGACGGACCGGTGCAAATCGCCTGTGCGGCCGAGAGCCTGTGGGTGAAGTTCGCCATTGCCTTTGGCCTCGATCCAGCAGCGCCTGGCATGGCGACGAATCGCGAGCGGGTCCAGAACCGCGAGGCGGTGATCGCCGCGGTCAATGGTGCGCTCGCGTCATACACGGCTCAGGATGTGCTGGCGAAGTTGGCCGAGGTGGGTATACCCGCCGGCAAGGTGCGCAGCATGGATGAGGTCTATGACTGGGATCAGGTCGCGAGTCAGCACCTGCTGCTGGAGGTTGACCATCCCGTCCTTGGCGAGATCACCATCCCGGGCTCGCCAATCCGGTTGGACGACAACGCTTTCAGCGGCGGGCGCGAGGTTCACTTGCCACCCCCGGGGCTTGGCGAGCATTCCGATGCGGTGCGAGCGTGGCTGGATGAGGACCGTGCCGATGGCTGACCGAGGGCGGCGGCTCGGGGCGCGTGAGCTCTTCGAGGTCGTCCTCGATGAGGGCAGTTATGTCAGTTGGGATGACCCGCCGCTCGACGTCGCTGCGCCGGGGAGCGAGTATGCCGTGGAGCTCGCCGACGCGGCCGAGCGCGCCGGGACAGACGAGTCGATCATCACCGGTGAGGGCCGCATCGGCGGCCGGCGAGTTGCGTTGATCGGTGGCGAGTTTCGTTTCCTCGCGGGATCGATCGGGCGCACCGGCGCGGAGCGCATCGTGCGGGCTTTCGAACGCGCAACACGTGAGGGTTTGCCGCTCTTCGCCGCCCCGTCCTCTGGCGGCACCCGCATGCAGGAGGGCACACCCGCCTTCGTGACGATGGTGAAGATCACCGCCGCAGTGACGGCTTTCAAGGCGGCCAAGCTGCCATACATCACCTATTTGCGGCACCCGACCACCGGCGGAGTCTTTGCGTCGTGGGGCTCGCTCGGGCATGTCACCGTCGGCGAGCCCGGCGCAACGATCGGTTTCCTCGGCGCGCGGGTTTATGAAGCGCTCTATGGCCAGCCCTTCCCGGAAGGCGTCCAGACGGCCGAAAACCTTTATGCGCATGGGCTTTTGGACGCTGTCCTGCCCGTGGAGGATCTGACCGAGACGGCCAGCCGCTTCCTCAACCTGGTGCTCGCGCCGAAGGTCGCGTCATACATCGAGGACATCGAGAAGGAGACGCTGCCAGAGCTGCCGGCATGGGACTCGATCACCCGATCCCGCCGCCCCGAGCGCCCCGGCGTCCGCGAGCTGCTGAAGCTCGGAGCGACGGAAGTCTTGCCGCTCTTCGGCACCAGTGCGGGGGAGTGGGACCGCTCGCTCTTCCTCGCGCTGGCGCGCTTCGGAGGTATGCCGTGTGTCGTCCTCGGTCAGGATCGTCGCCTCGAAACCTCGGATAAGCCCTTGTCCCCCAGCGGACTTCGCGTCGCACGTCGCGGGATGAAGCTTGCATCGGAGCTAGACCTCCCGCTGGTGTCCATCATCGACACGGCCGGTGCGGCCTTGTCCAAGGAGGCCGAGGAAGGTGGGCTCGCCGGCGAAATCGCCCGCTGTCTGACGGAGATGGTGGCGCATGCGGAACCCACCGTGTGTGTCTTGCTCGGGCAGGGCACTGGTGGCGGCGCCATCGCGCTGATGCCCGCCGACCGCGTCATCGCGGCGCAGCATTCGTGGCTCTCGCCGCTGCCGCCCGAGGGGGCCAGCGCGATCCTCTATCGCACCGCTGATCGCGCCCCCGAGATCGCGGCGCAACAGATGGTGCGATCGGTGGACCTGCTCGCGGCCGGGATCGTGGACCGCATCGTCGCCGAGCGCCCGGACGCCGCCGACGAGCCGGAGGACTTCTGCCGTCGCATGGGTCACGTCATCGCCGGCGAACTCTCGCGCCTGACCGAGATGCGCGACGCCTCCCGTCTGGCCGCCCGCCACGACCGCTACCGCCGCCTCGGCCTCTGACGCGGACGTGGCCCGGCCGCGCCCATCCGCATACCCCGCTCCGCTCGGAGGCGCCGCCGACTCCCTAGACCATGCATTGCGCGAATCTGCCAACGGAACCGGCACTGCTGGGCAGGGTCTGACAACGCCGCATACCGCCCGCACTTCCTAGGCTCGACGCGTGCGCATCCTTATCGCTCTGGGCGGCAACGCCATGACCGGCCCGGACGGCAGCGCGACGCCGCAGGCACAGGGCGCAGCGATCCGGACCGCGATGGCGCACGTCGCCGAGGTGATCGCGCGCGGCCACGAGGTCGTCCTCACCCACGGCAACGGTCCTCAGGTCGGCAACCTGCTGGTCAAGAACGAGCTCGCTGCCGCCGTCGTCCCGCCCGTCTCTCTCGACTGGTGCGGCGCGCAGACGCAGGGCACGATCGGCTTCACCATCCTCGACGCGCTCGAGGCCGAACTGCGCGCCCGCGGCATTGACCGTCCCGCTGCGGCGATCGTCTCGCGCACCCTTGTCGACGCGGGTGATGCCGGATTCACCAAGCCCACCAAGCCAATTGGCCGCTTCCTGCCGTATGCCGAAGCGCACGTCCTCATCGCCCACGGCCAGACGTGGGAGGACCGGGGTGAGAAAGGCTGGCGGCGGGTCGTCGCCTCGCCCGAGCCGATCGAGGTCTTGGAGACCGGGACGATTCGCACTCTGCTCGGGGCCGGCTACCTCGTGGTCGCGGCGGGCGGGGGCGGCATACCCGTCGTGCGCACGACCGACGGCGAAGTGCATGGCGTCGAGGCGGTCATCGACAAGGACCTGACTGCTGCCCTCCTCGCCCAGGCTCTCGACGCGGATGTCCTCGTCATCGCCACCGATGTCGAGAACGCGATGATCGGCTGGGGCACTCCCGGCCAACGCGCGCTCAGTGCCCTCTCGCTCGCCGAGATGCAGGGGTATGCCGAGGCCGGCGAGTTCGCCAGTGGCTCCATGGGGCCAAAGGTCGAGGCCGCGATGCGTTTCGTCGCCGGCGGCGGCGCGCGCAGCATCATCACCTCCCTGGACCGGATCGCCGACGCCGTGGAGGCGAGCGACCCGGCGGTGGGGACCGTCATACATCCTGGATGAAAATCGCTCTGCCCCAACAAGAAAGGTCAGCAACCGTGCCTGAGCCCATCGAAGTACGCAAGGTTCCGATCCACTCCGTCGCCGACGCCTCGGAGCTGCAGAAGCTCATCGACGAGGGCGTCATGGACCCGAGCCGCGTCATCGCGATCATCGGCAAGACCGAGGGCAATGGCGGGGTCAACGACTACACGCGAATCATCGCCGACCGCGCCTTCCGCGAGGTGCTTATGAAGAATGGCGCGCCCGAGGAGCAGGTCAAGGGCGTGCCGATCGTGTGGTCCGGCGGCACCGATGGCGTCATCAGCCCGCACGCGACGATCTTCGCGACCGTGCCGGCTGACCAGGCCGAGGCCTCCGACGACCTGCGGCTGACGGTGGGCTTCGCGATGAGCGAGGCGATCGCGCCGGAGGAGATCGGCTATGTCGGGATGGTCGACAAGGTCGCCGAGGCCGTCAAGGTCGCCATGGAGCGCGCCGGCATCAGCGACCCCGCCGATGTGCACTACGTCCAGACCAAGACCCCGCTGCTGACGATTCACACGATCCGCGACGCCAAGTCCCGCGGGCACAAGGTGTGGACCGAGCACACCCACGAGTCGATGGACCTGTCCAATGGCTGCACCGCCCTCGGCATCGCCCAGGCGCTCGGTGAGGCGACGGAGATCGTCGACGCGGATGTCATGCACAACCGCTCGAAGTACTCCTCGGTCGCCTCCTGCTCCTCCGGCGTCGAGCTGGACCAGGCGCAGGTCGTCGTCGTCGGCAACGCCAAGGGCATCGGCGGTCGTTACCGCATCGGTCACTCGGTCATGAAGGACGCCCTCGACACCGATGGCATCTGGGCCGCCATCAAGGACGCCGGGCTGGAGTTGCCCGAGCGCCCGCACTGGACCGATATCAATGGTCGCCTGGTCAACGTCTTCCTCAAGTGCGAGACCTCGACCGATGGCACCGTCCACGGCCGCCGCAACGCCATGCTGGATGACTCCGATGTGCACTGGCACCGCCAGATCAAGAGCGCCGTCGGCGGCGTGACCGCCTCGGTCACCGGTGACCCGGCCGTCTTCGTCTCGGTCTCCGCCGCCCACCAGGGCCCCGACGGCGGCGGCCCAGTCGCCGCCATCGTCGACCTCGGCGCCGGCGAGCCCACGGCATACCGCTGGACCCCGGGCGCCTGACCGTCGGGCAGGTTGACGAGGGCACTTTCCCGCCCATTGCCAGAACATGGACATACGCAACGGATCTGTTCCGTTGCGTATGTCCATGTTCTTTCCCATGACCTGTTCGTTCCGGCATTGGGCGGGAAAGTTGTGACAGGTGGGACGTGTGCGACGGCCGCCGGGGTGTCGGTGGTGCGTGGGAGAGTAGGAGGTGGTTGATCGGGTGTTATACCAGGTCGCTGTATAACAAAAGATCAGGAGGTATGCCGTGGCGCTCGCGAGTCCGTTCACCCCAGGGGATCTGCCGCGGGTGCTGGTGGGCCGGGCGCGGGAGCGGCAGCGCTTGGGTGATCTGCTGGCGCGCGTCGTGACCTTTGGCGAACTCGCCGGGCCGCCCGTGGTGCTGCACGCGCCACGTGGGCTCGGCAAGACGTCGCTGTTGCGCGACACCGAGGATCGGGCGCGCGAGTTGGGGTTTGTCACCGCCTGGGTGGCCTGCGCCAAAGGCAGCCCGATGCTCACGGAAGTGGCGGGCTCGGTGCGTCGCGCCCTCATCGATGCCGAGGTGCTCGACGACCGTTCGACCAAGCGCGTGCTTGACACGATTTCGCTGGAGTTCGCGATCTTCGGCGTCGGGCTCTCGACCGAGTTCGGCCGGGACAAAGCCGAAGGCGAACAGCCGGTCGCCGCCATCACCGGCCTGGAACGGGTTCTGCACGAGGCGGCAGCATCGGTTCGCGCGCGCGGGGGCGCGGGGCTGCTCCTGCTGGTCGATGAGTTGCATGCCGCGCCCTATGCCGAGGTCGCCATCCTCCTCAATGCGCTGCAGAATCTCGCCGGTCGGCGGGCCGACAACCCGGTCGCCGTGATGGCGGCGGGCCTGCCCTCGACTCCCGAAATGATCATGCGGGCCGCGACCTTTGGTGAGCGCAGCGAGTTCATCTCCATCGAGCGCTTCGACGAGGCAGACGCCCGCCGCGTCCTGCACGAGCCGGCGCACGAGGTCGGTGTCGGCTGGCGCGAGGACGCCTTGGTGGCTGGGCTGGAGATCGCCGACGGCAATCCCTACCTGCTGCAGTTGGTCGGCGACTCGACCTGGCAAGAGGCCGCCCCCGTCAAGGGCGACATCCTGGAGCGCGACGATCTGGAAGCCGGCGAAGGCCGGATGCGCGGCCAACTCGCCGCCATGTGTCGGGCCCGATGGGACTCCGCGAGCGAACTCGAACAGTCCTTCCTGTCCGCGATGGCCGACTATGAGCAGGAGATCGTCCCGCGGGATCACATCGCCACGACGATGGGGCGCGAGTCGCGCGCCATCAGCGTCCCGCGGGCCCGCCTGATCGACCGCGGTGTGATCGAAGCAGCGGGCCGTGGTCGCCTGCGGTTCACCCTCCCGGGGATGGGGGCGTGGATCCGCGACTACCAGAACGGGTGACTGACGCGTCGCAGATCAGGACGAATCGCGTGCCATCGGGATCGGTGAGTTCGATTGCGCCGGTGGGTTTTTCGGCTAGTAGCTGGGCGCCCAGCGACCACAACCGCTCCGCCTCCCGGGCTGGGTCGACGGCCGTCACGATGAAGTGCTCCCCGCCGTCGGGTGGCGCCACCGGCGGACCGCCCCACGCGAGCTTCGTGCCGCCCACAGGTGACTGGATCGCGGTCTCCTCGTCCTGATCCCACACCAGCGGCCAATCGAGAGCAGCACTCCAAAAGAGCCCTACCTCCCGGGTTCCGTCGCACGCCAGCTCGCCGAGGAAGCCGGTCCCGGCGAGGTAGTTGTTGTGGGGCTCGATGACGCAGAAGGCATTTCCGTCCGGATCGCCCAGCACGATGTGACCCTCCTCGGGTCGCTGGCCGACATCGAGGTGGCACGCCCCGAGCCCGATTGCGCGCTCGACGCTCGCCCGCTGAGCCGCGGCGCTTCCACTGGTCAGGTGGAGGTGGACCCGCCCCGGACCGTCGGTCCGCGAAGCCTTGTGGAAGGCCAGCCCGCATTGGGTCGCCGAGCCGGGCAGGAGTATGCCGCCCGCCCCGGTGGTGGGATCGCGTCCCAGCATCGCGCCCCAGAAGGCGCCAACCCGCTCGGGATCTTGAGAAGCGAACGAGACGGCGAGGAAGCGCAGCGGCATCCGTTCACCATACGAGCGAAGCGGGGCCGGTGAGCACTCGGAAATGCCAGGGGTTCGGCCGCGCGCTTTCGAGTGGCAGGCAGGACGCCCACGAGAGACTTGGGCCATGTAGCTGACGATCCGAGAACTCGAGGCCGACGAGCACCCCCGGTGGGGCACGCCGAACGACCAGGCCGATGGGCACTCGGGCCCAGGAGAGGCCGAAACGGGACGGCCACCCGCCGGACGCTCGGCCTGGGGTCGCCAACCCGAGGACATCTGGACGCTCGCCACGGAAGCTTTCGATCAGGAACCGCTCGGGGGTGCAGCGCTCGTCGATCTGCTGCGCAATCGGCCGGTGGAGACCGCGATCTCCAGCCTTGGCGCAACGAGCTTTGAGACCGGCCGGCTGGTCGGGTTGGCCTTCGTCTCCTTGGTCCGGGGGCAGGCATACCTCGACGGTCTCGCCGTCGGCGCCGGCGCGCGCGACCAGGGTGTGGCCACGGCCTTGAGGGCTGAGGCGACGGTCAGTCCGGGATTCGGTTGCCGTCGGCGTCCCAGTGCGCGGCGACCTTCTTGCTCGGCTGCACGCGCGGTGGCTCGCCGGGCATCTTGGGATAGTCCGGCGGGAAGTTCATCTCTCCGAGCCCCGACTCCTCATACAACGTCAAGAGCGGCTCGATCGAGAAGGCCCGGTCGTCAATCGTCGCCCACGGGTCGCCATGCTCGCGCAGGCGATCCGGCACCGTGAAGAGGTTGTATGCCGTGGGGTCGGTCACCTCGGCCAGCTCCTCCCAACTCATCGGAGTCGACACGGGCGCACCGGGTTTCGGGCGCAGGGAGTATGCCGAGGCGATCGTCCGGTCGCGGCAGTTCTGGTTGAAGTCGATGAAGATCCGCTCCCCGCGCTCCTCCTTCCACCAGGCCGTGGTGACCCCGGGATCGCGCTTCTCCAACTCTCGGCCGAAGCCGATGGCGGCATGCCGGACTTGCTCGAAAGTCCACCGCGGCTCGATGCGGACATAGATGTGCACGCCGCGGTTCCCGGACGTCTTGGCGAAGCCGGTGATCCCGAGCTCGGTCAAGAGCGTCCGGGCGACGCCCGCGATGCGCACGGCGTCGGTGAAATCGGTGCCCGGCTGCGGGTCCAGGTCGATGCGCAATTCGTCGGGATGGTCGACATCGTCGCACCGGACCGGCCAGGGATGAAAGGTCAGCGTGCCCATGTGCGCGCACCACACCGGGACGGCGATTTCACTCGGGCACACCTCGTATGCCGTGCGGCCGGAGGGGAAAGTGATCTCGCAACTGCGGAGGTAATCGGGCGCGCCGACCGGAACCCTCTTCTGGTAGAACGCATCCGCCTTCTCTCCGGGGCGCCCGGTGCCGAGCGTCATCCCCGGCAGGACCCCCTTCGTCCAGCGCTCCAAGGCGGTCGGCCGGTCGCGGAGGGCGCGCATCAGGCCATCGCCGACAGACGCGAAATACTCCGCGACCATCACCTTCGTCACCTCCGGAGTGCGGTCCGTCGCGGGATAGATCACCCGGTCGGGGGAGGAGACGCGTACCGCGCGATCTCCCGCCTGGACACCGACGGCGGTGGGCTTGGCCATGGGCCAACCCTACGAGGTGCGGCCGCTGTGGGGGTGGCGCACGCGTCAGCCGTTGAGGGCGGCGAACATTTTCTTGTTGCGCGAGTGCAGTTTTGGGAACTGACCGAAGAGCGCGTCATAAACCGCGCGCTGCGCCCGGTCGGGCTCAAAGATGCGATCAACCGGCACCAGTGACGCGACATCGGCAGCGGTGACCGCGCCCGTCGCGAGCGAGTGGAGCAGGGCGGCGCCGCGCAGGCCGGCATACAAGGGGTCCGCGACGCGCTCGAAGCGCCGGTCGCAGACGTCCGCGAGGATCTGGCACCACAGGTCCCCACGCGCCCCGCCGCCCACCAATCGAATGTCCTCGAGACGGCGGCCGGTGAACTTCTCGGCCCCGCCGAGCAACCAGCGCAGATTGAAGGCGACGCCTTCGAGAACGGCACGCGTCAGGTCGCCGCGCCCGGCGTCCAGCGAGAGATTGTGGAAGCCGCCGCGCGCGTTGCGGTCGTCGACGGGGGAGCGCTCGCCCGTCAGCCACGGCGTGAAGATCACCGATCCGGACCCCGGTGGGGCCGCTGCCGCCGCGGCCAGCAGGTCTGCATACTCCACCCCGGGGGCGAAAGTCTCGCGGAACCACTCCAGCGCCCGGCCCGCATTGTCCTGATTGTCGGCGAGGAGGTAGCGGCCATCGCCATAACCGGGCACCGACGCCATGGAGCGCAGCACATCGGTCTTCTTGGCCGGAACCGGGCACGAGACCCACGCGGAGGTGCCGAGGGAGGCATGTGGCGCGAGCATGCCCACGGCGCCCGAGCCGAGGACCGCGGCGTGCAGGTCGGGTGAGCCGGTGACAACTTGCGCGCTCGTGGGTATGCCGATCGCGGCCGCCACGTCGGCCCGCACCGGACCGATGAGCGAGCCGGAGGGCACCAGCGGCGGAAGCCGCTCTGGATCGATCCCGCTGTGCCCCAACAGGATCGGGTCGTATGCCGTCAGAGAGAGGTCGCGATTGTCGGTCAACCAGGCGGCCGTCATCGACATCGGTGTGGCCGCGGCGCGTCCAGTGAACCGCATCGTGAGGTAGTCCACCGGCTCGAGGAACCAGCGTGCCACGACCTCCGGTCGGTCGTGCTGCAAGTGCAGCATGTGCGCGATCGGGTCGGCGCCACCCGGGCTCGGGATGCCACCCGAGCGGCGCAGCCAGGTGGCGAGGGGGCGGGCGGCATACCCCTGCACGCGGCCTCCGAAGCGGCGCGAGGAATGCTCCGCCCCGCGCGTGTCGCTCCACATCAGACACTCGCCGACCGGCGTGCCATCGGCGTCGACCGGCACGGTGCTCGCCCATTGGCCGGTGCAGGCCACCCCGACTACGCGCTCGCCCGCGACCGCGCCACTCGAGATGCCCAGCCGGGCTGCCATCACGATCGTGCGCCACCATTCGTCGGCGTCCTGTGCCGCGCTCCCGCGCAAGATGTCGCCGCGTTCGTACCACGTCCACACCAGGCGGCCGGTGTTCGTGACATAGCCGACCTTCGGGCCGCCACTGCCGAGGTCAACGGTCAGGACCAGGTCCTCGGTCACGTCACGCCCTCGGCGGCAGCGCCTGCTGCGTGTCGAGCATGCCGTCCATGATCATCGTCATGACGCTCTCCACCTCACTGCTCAGCCCGCCGACGACACCGCCATAGATCGCGCCGCTTTGCGTCATGCGGCCAGCGGCCTGCTGCGCTCGGGCGTACTCGACGGCCTCGGCGAGATCGGCCGAAAAAGCCTCCACAACACCGGATTTCGTCTGGGGACGGGTGACCGCCAGGTGAATTGCGTTGGGATACTGCTGGCCGTTGAAGCGCCAGCCGCGCGGCTTCATGAAGTCGGCGATGTGATAGATGTCGAAGGCATCGCTGGTGAAGGAAAAACAGAAAGTCGGCTCACCCATGATCCGCAGGTCCGGGTGGGATCGCACCGCCGCCATCAGCTCCCGCGCGGTGGCGAAGATGGCATCGGCATAGCCGCGATAACCCTCCCGGCCGAGTGTGACCATCGATGCCCACGTCGAGGCCAGCATGCCTCCGGATCGGGAGCCGTCCATCCCCGGCGACATGTACTTCCCGCCCGACCAACCGAGCTGATGGAAGTACTGCGCATTGCGAATCGCCTTGTCCGAGAACACAACTACCGAGGACCCCTTGAAGGCATAGCCGTACTTGTGCGTGTCGGCCGAGATCGACGTGACGCCGGGCACGCGGAAGTCGAAGGCGGGTATGCCATAGCCCAACTCCTCCCCGAACGGCAGGATGAAGCCGCCGAGGCAGCCGTCGACATGCATCCCGACGCCGCGGGCAAGGGCGAGTGCGCCCAACTCGGCGATCGGGTCGATCGTGCCGTAGGGATAGTTGCCCGCCGATCCGATGATCGCGATGGTGTTGTCGTCGATGGCCTCGGCCACCGTGGCCGGATCCACCAGGGTGCTCGTGGGATCGACTGGCACCGTGCGATTTTCGATACCAAAGAGGTGGCAGGCCTTGTCGAAGGCCGGATGTGCGGTCTCCGGTTTGACGAGATTGGGGAGCCGCCCGGCGGCCGCCGAGATGCCGCGGGTGGCGGCGGCATACTCCCGATACGCGAGGATCGCGTGCAGGATGCTGAAGGTTCCGCCACTGGTGACTAGGCCGGCGGGTGTCGTCGCCGTGACGGCGTCCGCGTGCATCAGGTCGAGCACCATCGCGATGATCTCGCCCTCAAATTTCGTCTGCGAGGGGCACAAGTCGCGTTGCAGCGCGTTGACATGCGCGAACTTCGCGAAGGCTTCGCTGAGGAATGCGTAGTGATCGTGATCCCCGCAGTACATCGTCCCCGAGATCTTGCCGGTCTCCCAGGTGGCGTCCTCCTCGCGCGCCATCGTGTCGAGTTCGGCGAGCACCTCCGCACGGTTCCTGCCAGTCGCGGGCAAGCTGCGGTGCACATGAAAGCGGTCGGCATACGGGAAGTCGGACATCGGGCCTCCGATTCGGGAACTCCCCTGAGGTTACCAGCGGGTAAGAGGTCCCTCGGTCAGAGATAACCCCACCGCGTGAGAGCCGCGATGGTCGCCTCCGTGCCGTCCTCCGCCCGTGCCACCCGCCCAACCTCCGCGGCGCGTTCGTCATACGACCCCGAGGTTGCCTGGGCGATGAGCCGAGCCAGTGATGTGCCCGAAAGGCGCTGCACCGGAATGGGTTCCGGCCCGACCCCTAGGCCGTGTAGCCGGTGCGCTTGATAGGGCTGGTCGACTCCGAACGGCACGGCGACGGACGGCCGGCCACTGAGCAATCCGGCCCAGGTCGTGCCGGCGCCCCCATGGTGGATGACGGCGGCCATCCGCGGCAGGAGCCAGTCATGCGGCACCGAGTCGATCACGTGCACCCGCCGGTCGATCGAGCCGGCGGCCGCGCCACCGACGGCCGGCGTGACGATCCGCCGGCCACTCAGGCGCGCCGCCTCGATCACCGGCGCCAGGTTGTCGTGGGCGCCGCTCGCGCCGAGGCTGCCGAACCCGACATACACAGGCTCCGGCCCAGCGTCGAGGAAGGCGGCAAGCTCCGCATCCGGCGCGAATGACTCCTGGCGCGGAGTCGGATATCCCGTCGACACAACATTTTTCGGCCAATCGTGAGCTGGCGGGACCACGAGTGGGCTTGCGGCGACGATCACCGGAAAGGCATCGGCCGCCCCTGCCGTGGCACCGGCTGCCAGCCTCGGCAACCCGAGTTTCGCCCGCGCGAGATACGCTGCCGGGGCGCCGAGGCCGCTGGCGATCCGCCAGCTCAGCCGCGCTCCGCGCAGGTCGTATGTCGCCCGCCCCCGGAAGTGGTCGAAGGCGAAGTGACTCTCGGCATAGCGCGTGGGCACCTGGCCGGTATGCAGCACCGTCACCAGCCGGGCGCCGCGGGCTTCGGCGAGCGCGAGTCCAACCCCTCGGGTGAGGATTCCGGACAGCACGACATCGCCCGGCCCAATCGACTCGAGGCACGCATCCGCCACCGGCTCGGCAATCAGGGCCAGCCAGCGTCGCAACAGCCAGGCCTGTCCCAGCGGGTGGCTGAACAGCTGTCGCCCGAATCGGGCATGGGTCATCGCGACGGCCTCCCGGCTGTCGGCCGCAATCGACACGAAGTCCGCGCCACAGCCCGCGGCGAGGCCAGCGAAATCTGATGTCGCGACAACCCGCGCCGCCTGGCCACGGCGGGTCAGCTCCCCAGCCAAGACCGCCATGGGCTGCACATCGCCTCGCGATCCGAGGGCAAGCAGGATGACAGCCATTCGCCGATTCTGTCCCGAGACAGCAAGATTCGGGCCGCTTGGCGACGGCCCAACGTCCGTCAGGCCGCAAAGGAGTGCCCGATATCCTGCCAAGGGACGGTCCGGCGCACGCGAAAGGATGCCCATGGCTATCGGAGGTTTCGCCCAGGACGAGACGGGGCACACCGTGGGCCGAACGGCGGCGCACGCGCGATGGGTGCCTGCCGCGCGAGACCTGCTCGCCGGTGTCGCGGCCCGGCCGATGGGCACGATCGGGCACGCCGACTTTGCGGCCCGCATCCAAGCCGACACCGGTGTGAGCGCCCTGGTGCCCGCCAGCAAGTGGCTTGGGAACTGCCTGACCGCCGTGGCCGAGGCAGCTCGGGCCGACGGCATACCCTGCCTCACTGCCCTGGTCGTCACCACCGACGGCAAGGTGGGGGAGCTGTATGACGGTGCGCTCGCGGCCTATGACCGGCCCGAACCGGCGTCTTCGCGGGAGCGCGAGAACCTCGCGGCAACCGAGCGGATCGCGTGTTACCAGTGGGCCGGTGCGCCCGAGCCCGCCGGTGGCTGGCGGGCCAAGGCCCCGGTGGTCCGCAGCAGCTCGCGAAGCGCCGCATCCCGCCCTCGGGCTTCGGCCGCCCGCGCGGAAGCGCGCCCGATGTCCTTCTGTCCCAGCTGTTTCATGGCATTGCCGGCCACGGGACGGTGTGACTTCTGCGCCTGACGAACCTTAGTCCGCGGGCACCGGCAGCAAGCTGTGGGCCGCTGCCGCCGTGACGACGGACGTCAAGGCCTGCAGCGCTGGCGAGTCCAAGGTCCACACCTGCCAGTAGAGCGGAACATCAACGGGCCGATCCGGCGCCAGGCCGACGATCGAGTCGGCATCACTTAAGGTCTGCCATTGCAGCACCGGCACGAGCCCCCAGCCGAGTCCGAGCTGGATGCCGCGCAGGAAGTCTGCCGAGGCGGGCAGGTGGTGCGTCGGCGGATCGAGGTCGCGCCCCGCCAACTCTCGCAGGAAGCGGTGCTGCAGGCTGTCCTTGCGGTTGAAGACGACCACCGGCGCGGTGGCCAGTGCCGAGGGTGTCAGCCCGTCAGGAAAGTGAGCGTCCGCGAAATCGACTGCCGCACAGGCGAAATAGCGCATCGTGCCCAGCGGCGTCACCGAACAGCCCGGCACCGGCCGAGCCACCGATGTCACCGCGGCCAGCACAGATTCGCTGCTGAACAACTCGAAGGTGCGGTCCTGATCGTCGATATGGACATCGAAGACGGCTCGATGCCGCGCGGGCAGTCGCGCCACGGCGGGCAGGAACCAGGTCGCCATCGAGTCGGCATTGACCGCAATCGGCAAGCGCGTGTGGGACCGACTCGTCCCGAGCCCCAACTCGCGCGCTGTGTCGTCGGCCAGTTGCGTACTCGATCGCGCCAGCCGCAGCATCGCCTGTCCAGGTGGCGTCGGCCGCACCGGTTTGGAGCGCGTCAACAACACCCGCCCGCAGGCCACCTCCAGTGCCTTGATCCGCTGACTCACGGCCGATGGCGTCACACCGAGAGCCACAGACGCGGCATCAAAGGTGCCCTCGTCCACAACCGCGGCGAGGGTGCGCAGCTGCTCCAGACTCACGTCCATACAGAAACTCTAATGATTCGTCAGAAAAGTGAGTTGGCGTTGGGGAGGGCGGCCGACCTAGCGTTGCCGTCATGGAATCCCCCGCAGCCGCCGCGCTCACCGGACTGCTCACCGGCGCGGCCCTGATCATCGCCATCGGCGCGCAGAATGCTTATGTCCTGCGACAGGGGATTCGCCGCGAGCATGTGCTGCCGATCGTCGCGATCTGCGCGCTCTCCGATGCCGTCTTGATCATCGCCGGCGTGGGCGGAATGGGGGCGCTCGTCGCGGCCGCTCCTGGTCTGATCACTGCGGTCAAGTGGCTCGGAGCGGCCTTCCTCATCGCCTACGGCCTGCTCGCGGCCCGCCGCGCGCTGCACGCCGAACATCTCGACGCGGCCGCAAACGGCGGCGGACCGGTGCCCCTGCGCACCGCCATCCTCACCGTGCTGGCCTTCACCTGGCTCAACCCACACGTCTATCTCGACACGCTGGTCTTCCTCGGCTCGGTCGCCACCAGCCACGCCGGCCAGCGCTGGTGGTTCGCCGCCGGCGCCGCGGGCGCCTCGCTGCTGTGGTTCACCGGGCTGGGGTATGGCGCCCGCCTCCTCGCCCCGGTCTTCGCTCGTCCGATGGCCTGGCGCGTCCTCGATGCCGTGATCGCGGTCGTCATGATCGCGCTCGGCATCAGCCTGCTGCGCTGAGGCTCAGATGACGCCGAGGGCGACCATGGCGTCGGCGACCTTGAGGTAACCAGCGAGATTGGCACCAAGGACGTAATTGCCGGGGTCGCCGAACTCCTCGGCGGTCTCGACGCAGCGGGTGTGGATATCGGTCATGATCTCCTGCAGCCGCGCCTCGGTCTCCTCGAAGTGCCAGGAGTCGCGGCTGGCGTTCTGCTGCATCTCCAAGGCGCTCGTCGCCACACCACCGGCATTCGAGGCCTTGCCGGGCGCATAGAGCACGCCGGCGCCCTGGAGAAGATCGACCGCCTCGGGGGTGCACGGCATATTCGCGCCCTCCGCCACGAGTCGAACCCCATTGTCCAGCAACGACTTCGCCGCGTCCGCGGGCAACTCGTTCTGCGTCGCGCACGGCAACGCGATATCGCAGGGCACCTCCCAGATCGACCCGGAGGACTGGTGGCGGGCACCGGGGCGAGCATCGGCATACTCACTGAGCCGGCCGCGGCGCACCTCTTTTAGGTCCTTGAGCAGCTCAAGGTCAATCCCCGCCTCGTCGACGACATACCCATCGCTGTCGCTGCACGCGATCACCGTGCCACCGAGTTGGTGGACCTTCTCGATGGCATAGATCGCGACATTGCCCGAGCCGGACACCAGGACCTTCTTGCCCTCGAAGCTCTCGCCGCGCGCCTCCAGCATCCGCTGGGCGAAGAAGACCGTGCCATAACCGGTCGCCTCGGTGCGCACCTTCGAGCCGCCCCAGGCCAGGCCCTTGCCGGTGAGCACGCCGGATTCGTAGCGGTTGGTGATCCGCTTGTACTGCCCGAAGAGATAGCCCAGTTCGCGGCCGCCCACGCCGATATCGCCAGCCGGGACATCGGTGTATTCGCCGAGGTGACGGTACAGCTCGGTCATGAAGGACTGGCAAAAGCGCATGATCTCGGCATCCGAACGGCCCTTGGGATCGAAGTCGGAACCGCCCTTGCCGCCGCCGATCGGCATACCCGTCAGCGCATTCTTGAAGACCTGCTCGAAGCCGAGGAATTTGATGATCGAGAGATTGACGGAGGGGTGGAAGCGCAGCCCGCCCTTATAGGGCCCGAGCGCGGAGTTGAACTCGACCCGGAAGCCGCGGTTGATCTGCACCTCGCCGTCGTCGGTCACCCACGGCACGCGGAAGATGATCTGCCGCTCCGGCTCGCAGATCCGCTTCAGGATCGACCACTGCGCGTATTCGGAGCGCTGCCCGGCGATCGGGTTCAGCGAATGCATGACCTCGAAGACCGCCTGCTGGAACTCCGGTTCCCCCGGATTGCGCGCGACCACGGTGTCGAACTGAGGCTGGAGTCGAGGATGCAAGGTTGCGGCCATGCGGGCCAGCCAATCACGTCCCCGCCGCAGCCCGGGCACGCGGACGGTCCGCAAGATGGGGCCCACTATTATTCGCGTCCGTGCAGATGGTCGGTCGCGCCGAGGCCCAGCGGCGCACCCTGCGCACGCTGATGTTCACCCAGGTTCTCGGCGGCGTCGGCCTCGCCGCGGGCGCGACCGTCGGATCGCTGCTCGCCGAGCGGATCAGTGGCCGCACCGACCTGGCCGGTCTCGGCGGCACTTTCCAGACACTTGGCGCGGCCCTGCTGGCCCTGCCGATCGCCACCGTCGCGCATCGCGCAGGCCGCCGCCCGTCCCTGACGCTGGCGTATGTCGTCGCCGCCCTCGGCGCGCTCGGGATCGTCGCCGCCGCGGCGACCCGGTCCTTCGCCCTCTTCCTGCTCGGCTCGGCGGCGCTTGGGGCCGCGAGCGCCGCCAATAGTGCTGCCCGGTATGCCGCCGCCGACCTCGCGCTCCCCGCGCACCGCGGACGCGACCTATCGCTCGTCGTCTGGGTCACCACCCTTGGGTCGGTTCTCGGCCCGAATCTCGCCGGCCCAGCGGAGCCGATCGCCCGAGCCCTCGGACTGGACGTGCTGGCCGGGCCCTTCGTCGTCTCGGCCGTCGTCTTGATGCTTGGGGCCGTGGCGATCACCGCGCTGCTGCGACCGGACCCCTTGCTGTTGTCGCGGCAGTTGAGCGGCGAGGAAGCGGCGCCGCGCAAGGGCTCGCTAGGCCGCGGGGTTGCGGCCCTGCGACGCCACCCCGAGGCCAGTCAAGGCGTGGCAATCATGGCGCTCGGCCATGCGGTGATGGTCGGGGTCATGGTGATGACTCCGCTGCACCTCGTGCACGGCCACGCGAGCCTGGCCATCGTCGGCTTCGTCATCAGCGGGCACATCTTCGGCATGTTCGCCTTCGCGCCAATCTGGGGAATCGGGGTCGACCGGTTCGGGGCGCCATATGTGGCGCTCGCCGGGGGAGCGATCCTGCTGATCTCGGCAGTCCTTGCGGGCCTGAGCGCGGCGGGCTTCTCGGTGCTGCTGACGATCGCGCTCTTCCTGCTCGGGCTGGGCTGGTCGGCGGCCTTCATCAGCGGGTCTACGCTGCTCGTCGGGCCGCTCACCGTGACCGAGCGCCCGGCAGGTCAGGGCCTCGCCGATCTCGGGATGGGCCTGACCGCAGCCATCTGTGGGGCCGCCGCCGGGGTGATCGTTCAGCATTGGGGCTACGCCTGGCTGGCGCACGTCGCCCTCGTCGGTGCCTTCACGATCATGGCCATCGCGGCGATGGCCGCGACCGCCTCCGCTCGAGCGGCCGAGGCGCCCGTGGATCGGCCGGTCTGAGGCCCTTCGCGCGTGGATTAGCCTTGCCACCGTGACCCCCGCGCCCGCCCCCCGACCCGGTTCGCCGGAGGCGGCGGCGGAGCGGATCGCCGGGTGGCGCGCGCAACTGGTAGCCCACTCCGGCCCCAACACCTTGCTGTGGTCCGATCACGCCGTCGCGCTCGATATCACCCACGCTCATCCGGGCGGGCTGGCGAAGCTGTTGGCGGGCAAGAAGACCCGGCTCACGGAGCTCTACCGTGAGCCTGCAGCGCGCGAGCGGGCGATCTCTCGGGCCCGCGCCATCCGCGCCAAAGAACTCGAACTGGAGCGTGAACGCGGCGTCCCTGGCAGCTTTCTCGCGGTGGGCCGGGCGACCTGGACCGAGCGGCGCGGCCCCAAGCCGAGCGCGCCGGTCTTCCTGCGCCCGTGCGAGGTGCTTCCGCACGACGCCCGGCAGACCGAATTCGATGTCGTGGCCACCGGAGAGTTGGAGTTCAACCCCGCCCTGCGTAGCTTCCTGGAAAGCACCGGCGGCACGGATATTCCCTTCGATGTGCTCGTGCGCATGTCCGTGCGCACGCACGGTTTCGACCCGACCAGCGCGTATGAAGCCCTGAACCGGGCCTGGGCCGGCCCGCCGGGGTGGCGGATCACTCCCGATATGTGGCTGACCACCTTCCCGTACGCGAAGCTGTCCGCGGTTGCGGCCTTCCGTGAGGTCATTGCGGCGGCCGAAAGCCACCCGCTGCTCGGGCCGCTCGCCCGCGGCACGGCGCTCGGCCCCGACAAGGGCCGGCATTTCGCGCCGGCCGAGCCGGAGATGCCGACCGTCCTGGACGCCGATCCCGACCAGATCGCCGTACTGGAAGCGGTGCGTGGCGGGCGGACCGTCGTCGTGGACGCCGGCCCGGGCACCGGCAAGTCTCAGACGGTCGTGAACATCGCCGCCGACCGCGCGCTCGCCGGCAAACGCACCCTCATCGTCGCGGCCTCCGCGGGATCACGCGCCGCGATTGCCGGGCGGCTCGCGCATGCCGGGCTCACCGGCATACTCCGGGCGCCGCAGGCCGGGGCCGGAAGCGGGCCGCGCCGCCCGTCGGTGCGGGCCGCGCAGGTGCAGTCCGACTGGAGTTCGGCCGGGCGGGAGTTGCGCGAGCACGTGAGCCGGATGCACCGGGTGCACGAGCCGCACGGTCTGTCGCTGCACGACCTGCAGGAGCGGATCGCCGCGGTGTGCGAGCACCCGAATCCGCCGCGCTCGAAGGTGCGCCTGCCCGAGCAGGTGCTGCGCGCCTTCGGGCCGGAGCAGGTGCGGCAGTGGTCAAGCGATCTGCAAGCCGCCGCGGCCGATGGCGCGTGGCCGGCCGCCGATGAGCCCAAGGACCTGTGGTGGGGGGCCCAGGTCGCGGACGTGGCCGACGTCTCCCGGGCTCTGGACGCCGTGACCGCCTTGAGCGCCGAGCGGTTCGCCGGCTTCGCCAGCGACTTCCGGCGGACCTTCGATGGCATCGATGTCCCGGCGATGTCCACGCTCGCCGACCATGGCGAGTTCATCGCCGGGATGGGCCGATTGACCCGCGTGCTGGACGCCTTCCGACTCGGCATCTTCGATGCGCCGCTGGAGGAGTGGGCGGCCGCGGACGGCTCCGGGGCCTTTGGCCGATGGAAGCACGAGCGGGCGGTGAAGGCGCTGCTGCGCCCGGGCGCTTCGCCGAGCGACCTCCACGCGCTGGTGCGCGACGCGCTGGCGAGCCGGCCGCTCTGGCAGCACGTGCGCGGCTCGCGGATCATGCCCGGTCAGGTCCAGGGGATCGCGTCGGCGCAGGCGGCCTATGACACGCTCGCCGAGCAGGCGAGCCTGGTGTCGCGCCTGATCGACGGCCACCCGGACCTGCTCCACGAACCCGTGCCGGCGCTGCACCAGCGGATGGCGGAGCTGGCGGGGGCGGGGGAGCGACTGCATACGCTCGCCGACACCAATGCCGATCTGGCCCGCGCCCGCGAGGCGGGCCTCGGCGAACTCATCGACGACTTCGCGGCCCGGAGGGTCAGCCCGGACGCGGTGCCCACCGAGGTCGAATTCGTCTGGCTCGCATCGCTTCTCGCGCAGGTGACCGCGTCGGACCCGGGGTATGCCCGCGCCACCGGCGACCACCTCCGCGCCGCGCGGACCCGCTTCCAGGATGTCGATCGGTCACTGCAGGCCGGCCACGCGGCGGGCATCGCGTCCAGCCTCGACCCGTCGGTGCCGTTGATCTGGCTGACCAGTCCGTATGCCGTCGGGCTGGCCCTGCCCGCCGGGCTCAGCGTTGATCTGGTCGTCGTCGAGGATGCCCAAAGTCTCTCGGTGGCGGAGGCGGCTGCGGCGCTCGGGCGCGCCCGGCAGGCGCTGATCCTCGGGGATTCGGCGCTGCCCGGTCCGGTGCCCTTCACGGCGACCGCGGGGGGTCAGGCCTCGCGGGCCGATCGGGGACCGTCGCTTCTCGCCGAGGCTGCGGCTTTGTGGCCCGTGCACCGACTCGGCTGGCATTACCGCTCGCGGGACGCGCGGCTGATGGAGTGGCCGGTGGCGCATGCGTATGCCGGGACGATGCGCCGCTTCCCCGCGCCTCGTGACACGGGGGCCTATCGCGTTGAGGCGGCGGCGATCACCGAGAACGACCATGGCTTGGTGTCGCACACCGTGCGGGCGGCGCTGCTCGCCGCGCGCTTGGCGCCGAAGGAGAGCCTGGCGGTCGTCACGCTCACACCCGAGATGGCCGACCGCATTCGCACCGCCCTCGCCGCCGCGATGGACTCCTCCGTCGAAGAGTTCTTCGCCGACGACGGAGACGAGCCCTTTGTCGTTGTCGATGGGGCGCACGCGACGGGGTTGGTGCGCGATGCGGTCTTGGTCGTTCTCGGGCAGACGGCCCCGGCGGAGGTGGCAGGCACGACCGGTGCCGCCCTCTTGACGGCCGCGTTGACGCGGGGGCGGACGCGAGTGGCCGTACTCCATACCCTCGACCCGGCGGTGGTGCGCGAATCGGCCGGGCCGGGACCGGCGCGCGCCGGGCTGCGGCTGCTGGCCGATGCGTTGACCGCGGCGCCCGATCTTCCGACCGGTGAGGCCTCCGTGCTGCTGGCCGATCTGGCCCGGCGCCTTAAGGCGCGCGGGTTGCGGGCGCGCCCGGGGATCCTGCCGGGTGTCGTTGACCTGGCGGTCTCCGATCCGTTCGCTCGCGGCGCCGGCGGCCTCGCGATCCAGACCGACGGCCCGGCATATGCCGCCCTCGGCAGCACCCGCATGCGGGATCGACTGGTGCACGAGCAACTGCGACGGCTCGGCTGGCGACCGCTGAAGATCCTCAATGTCGACCTCTTCCGCGACCCGGCTCGCGAAGAGGCTCGTATCGTGGCCGCCATGGAACGACTGGCCGCAGGTGATGTCCGAACGGGGCCGATCCCAAGGTCACGTCGCGCCTCGCGGCCCCCGACGGGTGGTGCGTCGATTGACGGTTCGGCGAATGCCGCCGGCGGGCAGACCCGCGATGACACGGACGCCGGGTGGGGCGAGGTGGCGGCTGGGGGCGACGGCCGGGATCGGTGGATCGCTGAGCAGCGGCCGCCGCACTGGGGCTGACCTGCCGGAGAGTGGTTTTCGCGGGCGAGAGCTCACATTGCGGTGGAGCGCAGCTATAGCAGCGCTCCGAGCGATGAGGCTGCTCGGCGGCAAGATCTGCGCTCCGCTGGGCGGCTGGGTGTCCAGACATGACGAAGGGCGGGTGGAAAGGGAATCCTTTCCACCCGCCCTTGGTCATAGGCGCGTGTACCGCCCGATCAGGTCGGGCGATTCACCGCTGAAGGTTCAGCGACGAGCGAGCTGGTCGCGGATCTCGGTCAGCAGGGCGATCTGCGGGTCGACAGCCTCGTCAGCCGGCTTCTCGAAGCGCGCCTTGGCGGCCTCGTAGGGCTTGACGATGAAGAAGTACACGACGAAGGCCATGATGAGGAAGGCGACGAGCGCGGTCAGGAACGGGCCGACCGACACCAGGCCACCCGGCTGCCACTCATCGAAGTTCGGGGCGCCGCCGGCCTTGGCCAGCAACTCGACGATGATCTTGGTGAAAGCCGTCACGACGGCCGCGAAGGCAGCGCCGATGACGAACGCGACGGCAAGCTCAACGAGGTTGCCGCGCATGATGAAGTCCTTGAAGCCCTTCATGGGATTCCTTGTTCCTTTGGTGAGGGGTTACAGGGCGCCATCACATCCGTCGGGAGGCGCCGGGCTCGGGAGCGAGCCGAGGAAAAGGATACCCAACATCGGGAACTTTTTCGCGCCGAGGTCTTGTCGAGGGTCGGGTAGGTGCGGTAAAGGAGGCGTCGCACTCACGAGGACGTTGACGCGTTGTCGCGGGGCGTGACGGTGAGAAAGAACGCGTCGGGTCCGCTTCCAGCGCTCTGGCCTGCGGGGATGCGGGCCACCTCGCGCGTGGAGACGGCGAGGAAGACGGATGCCCCGCCGGATGCCCAGGCGCTCGCGGCTGGATCCTCGGCGCTGCCGTCGCCCGGGCGTGTCACATCCACCACATGCGCACCACGCGCCACGCGCTGGCCGGTGCCTACGGCGTACACATCGACCTGATCGCCCACCCGCAGCCGGGCGGCGAGCGCCTCGTCGATGCCGACGACCACGCCAACCCGCCCGGCAGGGAGGGCTTCGGCACCGCGCTGGCCTCGCGTTGTGGTGCGGTCGTTGCTGTCCGTTTCTCCAGTGGTTGTGCCGGCATCAGCTGCTCGGGAGCCGGTGCCGGAAGTAGCCGAATCGGGCTCGCCAGCAGCTGCGCCAGATCCCGCACCGCCTACGGCCCCGGCAAGGTCACCGAGGTCGCCTGATTCGTCCTTGTGTTCGCCGCCGACCGAGGCGTTGCCGCTCGTCGAGTCTTCCGTCGAGGTGGCCGCTGCCGCGGCGCCGGCCTGGCGCGCACTGGATATCTGGGTCAGCGCGAGCGTCGCGGCAGCCAGGATGGTCAAGAGCGCGATCACTCGCCGGAGCACCGTGCGGCGCCGCGCCGCGCGTCGCCCAGCCCCGATCAACCCCGCAAAAGGCGAGTCGGGTCCGAGCGCCGCCTGTCGGGTCGCGCCGAGAGCGCTCTGACCGCGCCCGCGTGCTTTCCCCATGATCATTCCCCCTGAATCTCAAAGTCCTATGGCACGTTCTATGGCAGCGGCTGCGGCAGGTCGATCCCGTCCAAGACCCGACGGCACGAACAACTCGCGTCCGAATCCGTCTCCGCTTCCGGGAGGGCGGCGATCGTGCTGCGGACGGTCTCCTTCAGGGCCGACATATGCCGGGCGAAGACCGCGAGCACCTCCTCATGCGTGACGGCCGGGATGTCGTCGACGCCGGCATCGTGGTCAGTGACCAGCGCGATCGTCGTGAAACACAAGGCGAGTTCACGAGCCAGGGCGGCCTCGGGCATGGCCGTCATCCCGACGATGTCCCAGCCCTGAGCAGCATGCCAGCGCGACTCGGCAGCGGAGGAGAAGCGGGGGCCGTTGACGACCACCAGCGTGCCGCCATCCTTCGCGGTCTGGCCGCGGGCAGCGGCGGCCTCTAGGGTGGCCGCCCGCCCGCGCGGGCAATAGGGCTCGGCGAACGAGACGTGCACGACGGCTCCCGGATCGTCATACACCGTGTGCGCCCGACCCCACGTGCGGTCCACGACCTGGTCGGGCACGACGACGCTGCCAGGGCCGAGCTCGCGGCGCAGCGAGCCGACGGCGCAGGGCGCGAGGATCTGCCGGACGCCGACGGCGCGCAGGGCCCACAGGTTGGCGCGATAGTTGACGCGGTGCGGCGGGAAGCGGTGGCCCTGGCCGTGCCGCGCCAGGAAGGCGACCGACCGGCCAGCAACCGTGCCGATGACGAGGTCGTCGCTGGGCTCGCCGAAAGGCGTCTCGACACGCACGCGTTCGGCGTCGTCGAAGAAGGAGTAGAAGCCGGAGCCGCCGATCACGCCGATCTCGGCGCGGGGTCCGGTTGCTGGGTCGTATGCCGTCATGCCGCGACCCTACGGGCCGGCTCGGCGTGACGGAACCCGGCCTTAAGAAGCTGTGGAAACCGACGAATTGGTGCTGGCGGCTGTGGACGAAGACTGCTTGGTCGGGCTCGTCGAGGTCGGCGAGGAGGTGGCCGAGTCGCTCGAGCCGGTGCTGGCGGAGCCCTCGGTCTTGGCTGGCAAAGTGCTGCTCTTGGAGCCGGACCGGGAGTCGGTGCGATAGAAGCCGCTGCCCTTGAAGACGACGCCGACAGCATTGAACTGCTTGCGCAGCCGGCCCTCGCATTGGGGGCAGACGGTCAAGGAGTCGTCGCTGAAGGACTGGACGATGTCGAAGGCGTGGCCGCAGTCGGCGCAGGCATAGGCATACGTGGGCAAGGTGTCCTCCGAGGTGACGGCCCGCGCCGGGGCGGGCGAGTGCGGATCAAGGATAAATGCCGCAGCGCGGGTCGGCCGCCTCCGCTCCTTAGTGGCTCTGCCGGGTTGGGCGGCGGCGGTCAGGCCGGACTGGCCGGGCGGCCGGGGCGCTTGCGCAGCCGGCGGGGGGTGTCGGCGGTGGACCACTCGGCCAGGCGGCCGCCCTTGCTGACGGCGCGCAGCAACTCCTCGGTGCGGGCGCGTTGCGCGTCCGTCGTCACGAGCAACAACTGGTCACCGTGCAGCAGCCGGGTGCGGGGCGTGGGGACGATGGTCTTGCCGTCGCGGAGGATCAGCGTGATGTCACTGCCGTCCGGCAGGCGCAGTTCAAAGATCGCGACGCCATGCAAATGCGAGCGTCGGCCGATGGCGACGTGCATCATCGAGGCGCCCAGTTCTTCCAGGGGCGTGGTCTCCATCGTCAGCGAGCGGGCCCGGTGTTCCTCGATGACCCCAAGTCGCTGCGCCAGCCACGGCAGCGTTGGCGCTTGGACCAGCGTGAAGATCACGACGAGCACGAAGACCAGTTCGAAGATCCACTCCACATTCGGGGCGCGCGCGATCACCGGAACGGTCGCCAGCACAACGGGCACCGCGCCGCGCAGCCCGGCCCACGACAAGAACGCCTGCTCCCGAACGCTGAACCCGAACCAGGACACCGAAGCCAGGACCGATAGCGGCCGGGCCAGCACCAAGAGCACCGTGCCGATGACCAGGGCCGGGATGATCTGCGCCGCGAAGCCGGATGGGGCGGCGAGCATCCCCAGCAGCACGAAAAGTCCGATCTGGGCCAGCCACCCGAGTGCTGAACCGAAGGCGTGCACCGCCGCCTGATGCGGCAGCCGCAGGTTGCCCAGGACGAGTGCCGCGAGGTAGGTCGCGATGAAGCCGGAGGCGTGGACGGAGGTGGCCACGGCATACGCGAGCACGGCGACGGCGACCACGCCGATCGAGAACAGCCCAGAACTACCCGCGGCCGCACGCCGCATCAGACCACCGCCGACATATCCGACGGCCAGGCCGATCAGCGCCCCGACCGAGAGTTCGAGGATCGCCAGACCCACGAGTTCGAGGGGGCCCACGCCATTCGCCGGATCGGCCGCGCGTGTTGCCAGCGCGGTGACCAGGATGACGACCGGGGCGTCATTGAAACCCGACTCCGCCTCCAGCATGCCCGTCAGCCGGCGCGGCAGCGGCACCGCGCGCAGCACGGAAAAGACCGCCGCAGCATCCGTCGACGAGACGATCGCCGCGACGAGCAGTGCCGTATTCCACGACCAGCCAAGCAGAAAGCGCCCGGCGAGCGCCACGACGGCAACCGAGACGACCACCCCGACCGTCGACAGGAGCGCCGCCGGCGCGACCGACCGTCGGATGCCCCCCCACGAAGTCGTCAGCCCGCCCTCGATGAGGATGAGGACCAGCGCGGCATACCCCAGGACGAGGGTGAGTTGGTCGTTGCGGAACTCGATGCCGGCCGCGTCCACGAGCATCCCGACGCCGAGATACAGCAGCAGCGACGGCAAACCCGTTTTGGTCGATAGGCGCACCGCCATCGCGCACAGGATCAGCGTCAGCGAGCCGATCAGCAGCAGCGAGGAGAGGTCGGCCAGCGTGAACCCGGTGGCGGGTTCAGCGGCCAGGGGCACCATGGGGGCCTTCCGTGGGGTGGGGCGGTTTCGCCCATCCTGTCAGGGCGAGTGCGGCCCGTGGCGTGCTATTCCATGGGCGGTCCACGCCAGTCCATCGGCGGTCAGCACCGCGTCGACCGGCTGGTCCCAGCTGTCGTGGGGCAGGGGGTATGGCAGCAGCTCGCCCGGGTGCAGCACCGCGACGACGGTCGCCCCGGGCCGGGTGCGGGGGAGCGCGCGGTCGTAGCAGCCGCCCGCCTGCCCGATCCGGGTGCCGCTGGTGTCGACGCTCAAACCGGGTACAAGGACGAGTCGGCACTCACCAATCGCGTTCTCCCCGAGGGGGTTTCGGGCGGGGTCGGCGAGGTCGATCCACTCCAGATCGAAGGTGGACAAGGTGATGGGCACCAAGATGCGGGCTCCGCGGGCGGTGAGCAGGCGGCATACCTCCTGGACCTGCGGCTCCTCGGGGAAGGATTCGTAGGCGGTCACGCTGTCGCCGGGGCCGATCTCGAGGGCCTCCAGGAGCGGGAGTATGACGACCGCCAGCCGCTCCCCATCGGCCGCCAGATCGCGGGTGGCGGCGATGTCGCGGCGCGCGGTGCGGCGCTGCGCGCGGATCTGCTGCTTGGCGGTGCGGCCCACGCCTCCGAATGCTACGGCCGCGGCCCGTAGGGTTGGACCCATGAGTGAGAGCGGACTCGCGCAGTCTCGGGCAGCCATGACGCAGCGAGGGGCATCGACGGCGGCGATCGACACCTTCGAGCGCTTCTATCGGATGATCGAGTCGGGTGAGCAGGGGCTGATTCCCGAGGCGAGCATCGCGCCACTTGGAGAGGTGGAGACGCTGGCTGGCGTCGTGGCGAGCGAATCGGACCGGCGGGCGGCGCTGGCCAAAGTTGCCGTGGTGAAGCTCAACGGGGGTCTTGGCACGAGCATGGGACTGTCAGGCCCCAAGACAGCCTTGAAAGTGCGCGGCGAGCTGACTTTCCTCGACATCATCGCCCGCCAGACGCTGGCCCTGCGGGCGCGCTATGGCGTGGACCTCCCGTTGCTGCTCATGAACTCTTTCCGGACCCGGGAAGAGTCGCTGGAGATTCTGGCCGCCTATCCCGAATTGGAGGTCGACGGGCTGCCGCTGGACTTCCTGCAGAATGCCGAGCCGAAGCTGACCGCCGACACGCTGGAGCCCGTCGCGTGGCCGGCTGACCCGGAGTTGGAATGGTGCCCGCCGGGGCATGGCGACGTCTATGTCTCACTGCAGGGGACGGGTCTGTTGGATGCGTTGCGTGCCAAGGGGATTCGCTACGTCTTTTTGTCCAATGCGGACAATCTCGGCGCGACCTGCGATCCCGATATCGCGGCCTGGCTGATCGCCAATGACATCCCCTATGCCGCGGAGGTGTGCGAGCGCACCGCGAACGACCGCAAGGGCGGGCACCTCGCCGTGCGCCGATCGGACGGCCAATTGATCCTGCGCGATAGCGCGATGGTTGCGCCCGGCGAGGACGAGTACTTCCAGGACAACACCCTGCATACCCTCTTCCACGCCAATAACTTGTGGGTCGATCTCGACGTCCTCGCGCGCCTGCTCGACGAGCGCGGCGGCGTGCTCGGGCTGCCCGTCATCGTCAACCGCAAGACCGTCGATCCGACCGATGCCGGCTCCCCGAAGGTCGTCCAGATCGAGTCCGCGATGGGTGCCGCAATCGAGGTTTTCGAGGGATCGCGGGCAATTTCGGTGCCGCGCAACAGATTCCGGCCGGTGAAGTCGACCAATGAGCTGCTGCTCGTGCAGTCCGACATCTTTGAGATGGATGAGGACGCGCAACTGGTCGCGACCATCGACCATGCCGAACCGGCGATCAGGCTGGGTTCGGCATACCGCTTCGTGCCCGATTTCTTGGCCCGCTTCCCGGCTGGTCCCCCGAGCCTGCGCGAGTGCACCGCGCTGACGGTCTCGGCGGACGCCACCTTTGGTGCTGGGGTGCGCTGCGTGGGGGAAGTTGTGGTTGACCGGCCGGGACCGATCGCGGACGGTGCCGTGCTGACCGGAAAGGTCTGAGCCGCAATGCGATCCGTCACCGAGCATCGGGACGCCATCTTGTCCGCGATTAGTCCGCTGCCGCCTGCCGAACTGGCGCTGGCGGACTGTCTCGGCCTTGTGACGACCGCGGACATCTCGTCACGCGTCCCGCTGCCGGGCTTCGACAACTCCGCCATGGATGGGTATGCCGTGCGAGCCGCCTCCGTGGTCGGCGCCTCGGCTGCCACGCCGGTGACGCTCACGGTCGTTGGCGAGGTGGCCGCGGGCGCGGACGCGAGTGGATTGCAGGTTGGGCCGGGTGAAGCCGTGCGCATCATGACCGGCGCGATGATGCCGGCCGGTGCCGATGCCGTTGTGATGGTGGAGCGAACCGATGGCGGCCTTGAGCGGGTGGCGGTGACCGAAGCGGTTGAGTCGGGTCGCTCGATCCGGCCGGCCGGTGAGGACGTGCAGGAGGGGGAACTCGTCATACCCGCTGGGGCTCGGGTCAATGCCCGCACGCTCGCGCTGGCCGCGTCGACGGGACACCCCCGGCTCCCGGTGCGGCCGCGGCCGCGAGTGGCCATCGTGTCAACGGGTGATGAACTCATTCCGCCGGGAGAAGCGTTGGCGCCCGGGCAAATTCACGAGTCGAACGCGATCATGCTCGCAGCGGCCGTGCGAACGTTGGGCTGCGAGGTCGTGGCGTCGTCCGCCGCGACCGACGATCCCGATGCCTTGGTTGCGCTGCTGGCCGACCTCGCGGGTCGGTGCGATGCGCTCGTCACGAGCGGTGGCGTGAGCATGGGTGCGTATGACGTGGTGAAGGCCGCTCTCCATGAGCGGGGCATCGATTTCGTCCAGGTGGCGATGCAGCCGGGCAAGCCACAAGGCTTCGGATTGTTTGGTGAGCAGCAGGTGCCGATCTTCGCGCTCCCGGGGAATCCGGTGTCGGCCTTCGTGTCGTTCGAGGTCTTTGTCGCGCCGGCGCTGGAGGCGATGATGGGCGCGACGCACGAGCGGCGGGTGGTGCAGGGCGTGATGGGGCACGAGCTCTCCTCGCCTGCAGGGCGCACGCAGATCGCGCGCGCTGTGACAAGCCGGTCAGGAGAGGACTGGCTCGTGGATCCCGTTGTGGGACAAGGCTCGCACTTCATTGCGGATCTCGTGCGGGCCAACAGCCTGGTCATCGTGCCGGCAGAGACCACGCGGATGGTGGCTGGCGATCCCGTTGAGGTGTGGCTGCTCAGCGAGCCGGGGAGCACGTGGTGAGCGGCGGGCCGGATCGGCTCACGCATGTGCGCGCTGACGGTTCGGCGCACATGGTCGATGTGTCAGCGAAACAGATCACGGCGCGTTCGGCTTCGGCGGCTGGGCGAGTTCTGCTGTCCGCGAGGGCGATTGCGGCTCTGCGAGACGGGACGGTGAGCAAGGGTGATGCGTTGGCCGTGGCCCGGGTCGCCGGCATCCAGGCCGTCAAGCGCACGCCTGACCTGATTCCGTTGGCGCATCCGATCGCCGTGCATGCCGTCGAGGTGGACCTGTCGGTGGTCGACGATGGTGTGGATATCCGCGCGACGGTTCGCACGGCCGACCGGACGGGGATCGAGATGGAGGCGCTCACGGCGGTGTCGATCGCCGCCCTGACGGTCATCGACATGGTCAAGGCGCTGGACAAGCACGGGCGGATCACGGACATCCGCGTGACCGCGAAAACCGGTGGCCGGTCTGGGGATTGGGTCGAGGACGCGTCGGTTTCGGCGGAAGCGAATGCGGTATGACGTCCCCCTCCGCGGCCGCTGCGGGTGGTGCGTCGGATGGTGAACACGATGATGTCGGCGCCCGCATGACGGCCCTGGCCGGGGTGCGGGCCCTGGTGATCACCGCGTCGACGCGGGCGGCCGCGGGGGTGTATCCCGACCGAGGGGGCGCGTTGATCGCTGAGACCCTTCGTGGCTGGGGGGCTGCCATCGACGGGCCGCGGGTCGTGCCGGACGGAGAGCCGGTGGCGAGCGAACTGCGTGCGGGGGTCACGGCATACGACCTGATCCTCACGACGGGCGGGACCGGCTGCTCGCCGACGGACGCGACGCCCGAGGTGACTCGCGCCGTCCTCGACCGGGAGATCCCCGGGATCGCCGAGGCGATCCGTGCCGACGGGGTGGCGCGCGGCATACCCTCGGCCATGCTCTCGCGTGGCGTGGCGGGACTGGTCGGTCGGTGCGTCGTGATCAACCTGCCGGGCTCGACTGGTGGCGTGCGCGACGCGCTCGCCGTGCTGGAAAGTGTTCTGCCGCATCTGCTTTCGCAAGTGCGAGGAGGCGACCACTAGGTGCGGTCAAGGGTGTGGCCGGTCGAGTTGCCGGGCCGGCTGATCGACGGCGGGCGGCTGGTCCTTCGGCCGCTGGAGCGTTCGGACCGTGCCGAGTTTCTTGAACTGCGCCAACGCAATCGGGACTGGCTGCGGCCATGGGATCCCACCAACCCCCACGGCCCGACTCAAACGCTCTCGTTCGCGCAGGCGCTGCGCAAACAACGCAAGCAGGCCGCCCAAGACAGCCTGCTGCCCTTCGTTGCCACCGTCGACGGCGCGCTCGCTGGGCAAGTGAATTTGTCGAATGTGACTCTGGGAGCGTTCTATTCGTGCACGGTGGGGTATTGGGTCGGGCAAGAGTTCGCGGGGCGGGGCGTGGCGCCGATGATGGTTGCGATGGCGGGGGATTACGCCATCTCGGCTGTCCGCTTGCACCGAATCGAGATCAACATCCGGCCCGAGAACGCCGCCTCGCTTGCCGTGGTGCGCAAGTTGGGATTGCGGGACGAGGGGCTGCGGCCGCGCTACCTGCATATCGACGGGGCGTGGCGCGATCACCGCTCATTTGCCGTGACAACGGAGGAAATCGGGCCGGGTGGGCTAGTGGGGCGCCTCCTCGCCGGGGCCACGGAAAACGGGCCGACGGAGGGCTGAAAGCGGCGAATCGCGCCAGTCACAGCAGCCACATGCGCGACACACCGCTTGCGGTCCCGCGCTCGCGCGAGGAGCCTACATACGGTGGGGACCGTGCAGCCGAGCAGCCTGATCTTTCTCCTTGTCATCGCCTTGTGGGCTGCCTTCCTCGTGCAGCACTGGCTCGGCCGACGTGAACATCTGACAACTGCTCGCACCGTCGACCGGTTCTCTGAGTCGATGCGCATCCTGGACCGTGCTGGTGCCGAACCTGAGGCGTCGCTGGAGCGCCCTGCGTCGTCGGCGGCCCGAGTGCACCGCCCTCAGGCCACGGTCTCGCGCGCCGAGTCACTGCTGGCGACCGTGGCGGAGTCCCCGACCCTGGGTCGCGCCCGTTCGGCTGGTGCTGGTGCTGGGGATCGGTTGCGGGCGGCGCAGGGCCGGGCGGTGGCCGGGGCTCGTCGCGCCGGGTCCGCTGGTGCGCGCCGCGCGCCCGTCTTTGGCCGCTCGACTCGTGGCGTGCTCGTGACCGGGGCGCTCGTGCTGACCCTGATCACCTCGGCCATGGCCCTTGGCGGTTTGATCGGCATTCGCTTCCCGCTGGTGTCCTTGGCGCTCACCATTGCCGCGATGTGGTGGCTGCGTCGCTCGGTGGCGGCGGCGAACGCTGCGCGCCGAGCCGGCCGAGGCGCTCGCCCCGCGGCGTCGCGCCCGACTGCTGGGTCGCGTCCCGTAGAGCCGGTTCGTCGCTCGAACCCCCGCTCGGGGGCCCGTCCGGCGGCGCGCTCCGGGGCGGTTCGTGCGGGCGGGACCACTCGTCATACTCAGGGAGCGGCGAGCGCCGAGTCCTCGCGCGCAACGGCCCGCGCCGAGGAGCCGGCACCCGTCGCCGTTGTCGAGAGCGCGCCGGCCGCGGTGGGGGAGAAGCTGTACGACCTGGCCGCTGTCGAGGCGAGCGAGAAGCAGGCGGCAGCCGAGCAGTTGGCCCGCGAGGGCTGGCAGCCGGTGCCGGTCCCGCCCCCGACCTACACGATGAAGGCCAAAGCGGTTTATGCCGACGCCTTCGACGACGAGGACGACATCGCCAGCCCGTATGCCGAGGACGTCACCGACCTGACCGACTACGCCGCCGAGCGCGCCCGCCTCGCCTCCGGCTGACCCGGCCCGGCCCGCGGCCGCCGCGGGGGCGCCCGCACCCTCAAAACCACCGCTATCGCGACCCTGGCTCTGGCCACGACCGCCGCCATCGCGCCGGCCGCCCAAGCGAAGCCGGACAGTCCGACCTCGGCTCGACGACCGGCGCCTGCGCCTTCACACCCCTGGAAGACCAGACCTACTCGACCTGGGTCGGGCTACCGCCGGACCCGAAGAATGCGCAAACCAACGGCAACGCCTCGGTCGTCCTCAAGACGAACCACGGCGACATCCCGGTCGTTCTCGACAAGGCCGGGGCGCCGTGCACCGTCGCGAGTTTCCTCTATCTCACCCGCCAGAAGTACTACGACGGCACCAACTGCCACCGATTGACCGCCTATCACACACCCCCATACGCCCTCTCGGTTCTGCAGTGCGGTGACCCGCTCGGCACCGGCTGGGGTGACCCGGGCTACTGGTTCAAGGACGAACTCACCACCGCCAACGCCCTGCCCAATTGGCCGGGCTTCTCGGACGGATCGCGCAAGAACTAAACGCGCGGCCTGCTCGCGATGGCCAATGGCGGCCCGGACACCAATGGGAGCCAATTCTTCTTGGTGTATGCCGATTCCCGCCTCCGCCCGGACTACACCGTCTTCGGGGAATTCACCGAGGCGGGGATGGCGGTCCTCGACAAGATCGCCGCCGCCGGGGTCGCCCCGGGCGACGAGGGCTACCCGGAGGACGGCGCCCCCGCGATGGCCACGACCATCGAGCGGGCCAAGCGCACGGGCGGCGTCTGACCTGCCGTCATCCGTGCCCGGCGAGCCAGGCGCCGGGCACGCTCGGTCATCAGCGTGAGGCCACCGTGAAGCGAGCCAAGCGGTGCGCTGGGTTCGCCAACTCGTCAAGCACGGCGACCGCGAAGTCCTCCGCGCTGATCTCGGCGCCGACGGGGCTGTCAGCCCCCGTCACATAGCCGCCGGTGCGCACGCCGGGGGCGATAACCGGGGCGGGGGAAAGCAAGGTCCAGTCGACACCTTCGGACTCCCGGTAGAGGTCCAGGATGGTGGTGAAGGTCTCGGCTTCGGCGCGGTACTCCACGGGGAACCCGGCCGAGTCCTTAAGCGCGATTCCGTCGACGACGAGTGACCCGGCCCCACCGACGACGAGGACGCGCTGCCGCGGCGGGTCGGCGATGAGGTTGCGGTGGGCCTCAATCGTCGGCTCATGCGAGCCGCCGGTGCGATCGGACGGCACGGCGATGACGGTCGCGTCCGATTGGTCGATCGCCTCGCGGACTCCTGCTGTGTCGCTCAAGTCGAGCTTTCCGGCGGTCGCGGCGCCAGGCACATCGCGTCCGGACCGGCTGAGCGCGGTTACGTCGTGGCCGCGCTGCGCGGCTTCGGCGACAACGCGTGATCCGATCATCCCGGTAGCTCCGATGACAGTGATTCTCATGATGACCCCTTGGTGGTGGAAAACGAGCGTGCAGGCATAATGGTATGGATTGGATATCAGATACCTCAACGTAACCAAGGATGAGATGAACCAAGTCCCGGATGTCCTCAACCCGGCGTGCGATTCGCGAACCGTCCTGCGTCACCTCACCGACCGGTGGGCTCCACTGATTGTGCTGGCCCTCGTCCCCAACGCTCTTCGCTTCGGCGAACTTCGCGCCCGGATAGGCACCATCACGCCAAAAGTGCTGACCGAGACACTCCGCTCGATGGAACGCGACGGGCTCGTTGTGCGCACCGTGACCCCCTCATCTCCCCCGCGCGTGGACTACGAGCTGAGTGAACTGGGACGCACTTTGACCACGCCGGTCGAAACGCTCCGGGAGTGGGCGGAGTCCAACGTGGAGGCCGTCCTCGCCAATCGGGCCCGCTATGACTGTGGTCACGCGGCCACCCGTGGACGGACTTTGCTACGCACCTGAAATGGGGGACCGACCACAAAAAATGGACCGACGGAGTCGGTCCATTTTTTGGTGGTGGACCTCCGTAGAGACTTTGAGAACCCCTGCCCACACCTGAAAACCCTATCTTTGCGCAGGTCGCGAGGGTTCTACAAGCAAGACCGACGACCGTCTCGGCCCTCCGTGATGGACTCCAGGGGCCGGTGGTGCGCTCACTTGGGATGGCTCAAACCCTTCTTCGGGCTGAGCAGGTCGACGAGCTGGTGGCGAGGTACCGCGACGGCGCGACGCTCGTGGAACTGCCCTCACGCTTCGGCATCCACCGCCGGACGGTCGCGGAGCATCTGACGCGGCGGAAGGTCCCGATCCGCCGTGGTCGCTTCGACCCTTCCCGTATTCATGAAGCGGCCGACCTCTACGACAGCGGGTTGACGCTGGTAGAGGTCGGCTTGAAAGTCGGTGCGGGGCCTCAGGCGGTTCGCTGCGCGCTGGCCGAGCAGGGCGTTCCGATTCGTGAGGGCGGTGGACGACGCAGCCGGATGGCCACTGCCTCCTGACCCGCGATGTTCCCTGAGCTGAGCCTTACGCGAGCACGAGCGGTTCGCGCTCGCCGGCACGCGCCTCGCACCGCTCGTCGCGCCGGAGCATCGCCTCACGGATACGCGCACGGACGAGCAGCACGACGCTGACCGGACCCATGACGATGAACTTCAAGCCGTTCCAACACCCCCACAACACAACCAAGTGAAGCCAACCGGGGCCGCCGTCGGCGACGAGGCTGGAGCAGATGGTTGCGACCAGGTCGTAGGGGACGGCAACAAGCATGGCGGGGAAACCCCACTTGAGACCGCGCCGCGTGCGGATGGCAGCGAGCAGCCGGTTGCTCGGCATGTAGCGGTGGAGGAAGTCGCGGGTACGGACGCTGAGCATCCAGATGAAGCGGAACATGATGGTCCTCTCAACACACGTGTTTCTCCGTCGAGGAGGCAGAACGTGTATGAGTGCCCGAGGGCCGTCCCGGAGGACCCGCAATATGAGGAGAACCTGCCTCGTCTTCCACTCTACGCCGGGCTCGGCGTGCGCGGAAGACCTGGCCGCCCTATGCGCAACTCTCAGGCAGGAGCACGAGAGGAGCACCACCATGCCGAGCTTGAGCGAGATCGCACAAGATGAGCCGCACCGCGCGGATGGTGCTGTCGATGCTCATAGAACGGAAGACGACCTGCAAGACGCGTGTCCGCTCAGGAGGTGGGCAGGAGCGACGAGTGGTCTGGGTGGTCGGCGAGGGCGAGGCGGGCGTTCGAGTGACGCTGAGGCTCGACGTGACGAGGACGGCGAGGCGTGGGGTTCCTGTGCACCTGACAGGTGACCAACCCGGCATCAGAACGCGAAGAACTGAGGCCGGGGTCGCCCGTCATTCGGAGTCCTCATGCACGACCAGGAAGACCAGCCGCCGCGACTCAAGATCGGGTCGCTGTTCAGCGGCTACGGCGGCCTCGACCTCGCCGTCGAGCCCGTCTTCAATGCCGAGACCGTGTGGTTCTCCGAACTCAACGAACCCGTCGCCCGCGTCTGCTCGAACCACTGGCCCGGCGTCCCGAACCTCGGCGACATCGCGCCCATCAACTGGCACGAGTTCGAGCCCGTGGACATTCTCATCGGCGGGTTCCCCTGCCAAGACGTATCGACCGTCGGTAAAAGCGCAGGCCTCGCACCGGGCACCCGCTCTGGGCTGTGGGTGCACATGGCCGGAGCGATCGACGCACTCCAACCCGAATGGGTGGTCATCGAGAACGTCCGAGGCCTGCTGTCGTCACCGGCGGCGCGGCCACCATCAGAAGGAGACCACAGTGATTCATGCAACCCCGGCGACGCAACCCCCGACGGCGCAACCCATTGCGAGCTGGAACCCGACCCGTGGCATCTGGGAGACCACGCAGCTCGACCTCTACGGGCTCTTGGCGCCGTTCTCGGCGATCTGGCCGACCTGCGACTGGATGCACGATGGATCGGTCTACCGGCTTCCCTTGTCGGCGCTCCTCACCACCGCCTCCGCATTTTCATCCTCGCCCACTGCACGCTTCCGCACACAACTCGCGACCGACTCATCACGAGGCGGCGAGACACTCGATCAGGTGCGAGCAAGACGCGGGACGATCGCGCTGTCGCACCAGATCATCGACTTCGCTCTCCACGGACCAGCTGGCTCGCCGAACAAGAGACGCGAGTCGGAGACGCTCTGGTCGCTGATCGACGGACTGATCAACGCTGGGGACGCTACGCCGACGCCATCACCCGCTGGGAACACATCACGGGACGACTAGCACCCGCCCCCGCACTCCTGAACGACGCCGACCGACCCCGCCCAGCACCCGCGTTCGTCGAATGGCTCACGGGGGCTCTTCACCGGTGAGTGTGGGGTGAGCACGGCGCGTCGGGTCGCGGGTTGAGGGGTGAATGGGTCGAGGCCCCTGAGGATCGGAGGACTTCTACCTCTCACCGATCTCAAGGACCTCGACGATGCCCGAGCCTACGTTGTGCTGCCGTATGTGTGGCGACTACTGCGACCGTTGCGACCTGCTCGTCAAGCTGCCCGGGCTGCATGTGATCGCTGTTGAGCGGGACGGTCGTGACCGGCTGGTGGTGACCGTCGAGTCCGCGCCGGGGCCGATGGGCTGCCGCTCATGTGGGGTGGTCGCCCATGGGCACGGCCGGGTGAACGTGCGCCTGGTCGATGCACCCGCGTTCGGTCGGCCGGTGCGGATCGTGTGGCGCAAGCGCCGCTGGCTCTGTCCGGAGCCAGCCTGCGAGGTGATCTCGTTCATCGAGCAAGACGAGCAGGTCGCTGCCCCACGCGGCCTGTTGACGGCGCGGGCCTGTCGGTGGGCGATCGAGCAGATCCGCCGGGAGCATGCCTCGGTCAACGGGATCCGCCGTCAGCTCGGCACGGGCTGGCGCACGGTGTGGGACTCCATCAAGCCGCTGTTGCAGGCCGCCGACGACGACGAGGCACGCTTCGCCGGGGTCGCGGTCCTCGGGGTCGATGAGCATGTCGTGCGCCACGAGGCGCTGTTGTTTCGGATGGAGGTGAGAGACCTACATCGCTTGGCCGTCGCAGCGGCTGGGTGA